>ERZ835880.2-NODE-2-length-281882-cov-34.896617_pt1 | contig 281882 bp, 274 predicted proteins | sample MGYA00519944_ERZ835880 | MGnify/ENA primary metagenome ERZ835880 (study PRJEB31850, sample SAMEA3708787) | human gut metagenome | biome: human gut; feature: human-associated habitat; material: faeces | place: China | collected 2014 ... | reverse complement strand
TGCAGTTGGAAGAGTTCGGGATGAATGTAGAAAGAGCTGTGGATGGAAAGAATGCCGTTGAGATTTTCAGAAATCATCCGGAAGGCACATTTGATGTAATCCTGATGGATATCATGATGCCTGAAATGAATGGTTATGAAGCTGTAAAAGTAATCAGGGCAATGAATGACAGACCAGATGGAAAAAACATTCCTATTATAGCAATGACAGCTAATTCATTTGCAGAAGATGTTCAGGCATCACTGGATGCAGGAATGAATGCACATTTGTCAAAGCCGATTGTGATTGATGAAGTTATAAAAACGATTTTAAGGTATGTAGATACTTCCACTTTTGGAACAAGAAATAAGTAGTAGTTAGGAGATAGAGAATTGGTAAGACAATACAGCGATAACGATATAGACGCAGTGATGCAGATATGGCTTGATACGAATATTCAAGCACATCATTTCATACCGTCCGATTACTGGCATACTAACTGCAATATGGTAAGAGAAATGCTTCCTCACGCAGAAATATATGTACATGAGGATGACTGTACAAAGCAGATAGATGGCTTCATTGGATTGAATGATGACTATATCGAAGGTGTTTTTGTAAAAGAAACAATGCAATCAAAAGGTATCGGAAAACAACTTCTAAATCATGCAAAGGAATTCAAATCAAAATTAAAATTAAGTGTCTATCAGGAAAATGAGAAAGCAATCAAATTTTATCTACGTGAGAAATTTAGTATTCAATCCGAAAGTGTGGACGATAACACAGGCGAAAAGGAATTTATAATGGTATGGAATCGGTAGATTTATGTTTGTCTGATTCGCAATAATTTAATAAAGTAAACCTCCAAACTGATGTAAGATAAAATTAATCAGTTTATTGGCCACATAACGCTTTACAGATGCATCAATAGCGTCAGCCACTAAACCATATGGAACTGCAAAATGGTTTTTGTTACAGAATGCTTGCTGAGGCAATCAAAGCAGACCTGCAATATCGTATCAGTTGTCCGGCACTTCTTATCTGTGGCGAAAAGGATAAAGCGGGCTCAGCCAAAAGCTACAATAAAAAATGGCATCAGAGGGAAGGTTTACCGCTTAAGTGGATAAAAAATGCCGGTCATAATTCCAATACGGATCAGCCGGATGAAGTAAACAGACTTATAGAAAGATTTATCAGAGAAGTAGATAGGAAAGGAGTATCAGGATGAAATTAAATATACAGTGGAAAAAAGTATTATATGGAATTATATTGATTGTTATTGGCATAATATTGGCTGCTCTTCATTTTACTGTGGCTGGAGATGGTATCAGAGATTTCATTTCCGGCATTATTGCAGTTATATCGGTATTGGTAATATTAGCAGGAACTTATATGACGTCAAGCGGAATTAAAAACTGTAAATGAATAATGCTTGCAAAGAATGTAAGTATGTCCTGGTTGATTGTAACTAGTATATGAGAGGTATATGATAACATTTTACAATGATTTTAGTTGACAGTCAGAAAATGAGATTATACAATTAATTCGACAAATGTTAAGAGTATATATTGGGTATATTAGATTGGTGTGTTCAATATATTTTCTTAATATACAATATATTAAAAGTGAGGTGACGATAATGGACGGGCATGATAGTCCTCGAATAGGGAACAATGACATAGATTATAAGCCGACAAAGCTATTGTCTGCGTTTCTTAAGGGACGTGTGCAATAGTCTGTTAAAGTCGCGTATTTTCTAATCTTAGTCATTGTTCTTGCCATAATGAAAGGAGAATAATGATGAATAAGATTCTATCAAATGTAGTTATACATAAGGATTATAGCAAGGATATTGTTAGAGTTCTTAGAAGTAGTAAATCTGATGAATTAATCCGCAGGAAGTTATCTAAATATCACGAGAATGATATAGCAGATGCAATTAAGCTTTTGGACAAAGATACAAGAATAAGGCTTTACAAGATTCTTGGTGTAGACTGGACGGCAGAGATTTTCTCATATCTGGAAGATACACCTGAATACATTGAAGAATTTATGACAGAATTATCTGTAGATGAGGCGGCAGATGTCCTTGAAAAAATGGATGCTGATGATGCTGTAGATATTCTTGATAATGTATCAGAAGAAGAAAGACAGGCACTTATATCACATATGGAAAAGGACGCCAAAGATGATGTGTGTCTGATTTATTCATATGACGATGATGAGATTGGCAGTAAGATGACTACTAATTTCATATGCATAAACAATAAGCTTACAATAAAGGAAGCTATGAAAGAGCTTGTTGCACAGGCAGAAGAAAATGATAACGTCAATACAATATATGTGGTTGATGATAATAACATATATTATGGTGCAATAGATTTAAAAGATCTTATTGTAGCAAGAGATTACCAGAAGCTTGAGGATATAATAAGTACATCATATCCATATGTATATGCTCACGAAAAGATGAGCGAATGTATCGAAGATTTAAAGGATTACAGCGAAGATTCAATTCCAGTATTAAATAAAGACAAAGAAATAATAGGTGCTATCACATCTTCTGATATCATAGAAGCGGTAGATGAAGAGATGAGCGATGATTATGCAAAGCTTGCCGGTTTGACAGAGGAGAATGACCTTACAGAGGGACTTTTTGCAAGTATGAAGAAAAGGCTTCCATGGCTTATTCTATTACTGTTCCTTGGTATGGGAGTATCATCTGTAGTTGGCATATTCGAAAATGTAGTGTCACAGCTTGCAATTATTGTATGCTTCCAGTCACTCATACTTGATATGGCGGGAAATGTTGGAACGCAGTCACTTGCCGTTACAATCAGAGTTCTTATGGACGAAGATATATCAGCTAAGCAGAAGCTTGAATTCGTGTTAAAAGAGATGAGAATTGGTTTTGCTAATGGCTTGCTGCTTGGTTCTATGGCATTTATATTACTTGGAATATATATTACCTTTGTTAAGGGCAAGCCAGTACATTATGCATTTGCAATATCGGGTTGTGTAGGTGTATCATTACTGCTGGCAATGCTTATATCAAGCCTTATTGGCGTGCTTACACCAATGTTCTTCCATAAGATAAAGATAGACCCTGCTGTAGCTTCTGGTCCACTTATAACAACAATTAATGACCTTGTTGCGGTTGTTACATATTATGGACTGGCTGCGGTTGTGCTTATCGGTATGCTTCATATAACAGGATAAATGATATATAAATGATACCAGAATTGTGTAAGTGCGTAGCACGGAACAATTCGTAGGTATCAAAGTCGGGGGCTTTTGACCCCGACATCATATAAATATAATTATAGAAAGGAAGTCTGCTATGAGTGATATATTAGAGGTTATTAAGACGAGAAGAAGCGTAAGAAAGTATAAAAATGATATGGTTCCTGCGGAGATTATAGATAAAATTATTGAAGCGGGAACATATGCGGCTACAGGAATGGACAGACAGTCGCCAATTATACTTGCAGTTACTGACAAGGAATTAAGAGATAAGCTTTCTAAGATGAATTCTAGAATAATGGGAAAGTCAGAAGATTTTGATCCATTTTATGGTGCACCAGTTGTGCTTGTTGTTCTTGCTGATAAGAGTATGCCTACATATATATATGATGGTACTCTGGTTATGGGGAATCTTATGCTTGAGGCACACGCACTTGGTGTGGATAGCTGCTGGATACATAGAGCTAAGGAAGAATTTGAGAGCGAAGAAGGCAGAGAGATACTTAAATCACTCGGCATAGAAGGTGATTATGAAGGAATCGGACATTGTATACTTGGTTATGTAGATGGAGAAGAACCTCAGTGTCACCCAAGAAAAGATAACTGGGTATACAGAGCATAGTTTTTAATATTTTGATGAAATTATACATTTAATAGTTTTGCAAATTGATATTTAACAGATAAAAATGCAGGAAAAAGAAATGGAAGAATAAAGAAACTGATAGAAAAGGAGATTAAGATATATGGTTAAACACGTTATATTGTGGAAGTTAAAGGAAGAACTTACAGCAGAAGAGAAGGAAAATGTAAAGGCAGGTATTAAGGAAGGTCTTGAAGGACTTGCAGGAAATATACCGGGTCTTGTAGATATAAAGGTTAATATCAATGGTTTAGCAACATCAACAGTAGATGTTATGCTTGATACAACATTTACAGATGCAGATGCTCTTAAGGCATATAGCACTAATCCGCTTCATGTTGCAGTAGCAGATGGAAAGGTACGCCCATATACGGCAGTAAGATCCTGCCTTGATTATGAAGTGTAGAATTAATTGTTGAATAAACTTCAGAAATTGAATCATAATAATTTTTTAAAATGGAAAAATAAAGTTATGGATTGACACGATTCATAAGGATATGCTATTATTCATCTATATGAATATATTAAAGACTGGGAAAGAGACTTCTTTTCATGGAACCTGACAGGAAAGTGATGCCACCGACTGAAAGCATACACAGGGAATTGTCAAGAGGAACACTCTGGAGTTGAATATCTGAATTATATCAATGCCCTTGGAATATGTTTTGAAATGCGTATGCATACAGCTGTTATAGACAGGCAGGTGATATATGTAGGTTATTACGTTGTACGCGTTAAGTACTTAAAGAGGAATGATAAGAAGCCTGAGTGGTTAAGTTATTGATGACAAGTTTCTAGATGACAGCTATTCAGAAGCGGATTTTGTTCAATGCGGGTGGTACCGCGGATAATTATGTATTATTCGTCCCGGAATGCTGGTAAGGCATTCCGGGATTTTTTGCGTGCAGATAGCGATTGCCCATTAAGTCACATCGTTATAGCCTTAGCAGAAAAGCTGGAGCAACATATTTATCAGCTGCAACAAGACACACATTAACAATATAAAACAATAAGAGAGGAGTTATTAATAAGATGGCAAACATTTACAGAGATGTCACATTACAGAATGTAAGCGAGAACGACATTGGAAAGCAGATGAAGGTATCAGGATGGGTTGAGAACATCCGTGATCATGGTGGAGTTTCATTCATCGATTTAAGAGATATGTACGGAGTATTACAGGTAGTTATCCGTGAACCAGAACTCTTAAAGGGTATTAAGAAGGAAGAATGTATCAGTATCGATGGTATTATGGAGCAGAGAGATGAGGAAACTTACAATCCTAAAATTCCATCAGGAACTATTGAACTTGAAGCTAAGAAGATTACAGTATTAGGACAGGTTTACCAGCAGGTTCCATTTGAAATTCAGACATCTAAGGAAGTAAGAGAGGATGTAAGACTTAAGTACAGATACTTAGACTTAAGAAACCCTAAGGTTAAGGATAATATGGTATTCCGTTCAAAGGTTATCTCATTCCTTCGTCAGAAGATGACAGATATGGGATTCCTTGAAATACAGACACCTATTCTTTGTGCTTCATCACCAGAAGGTGCAAGAGATTATATCGTTCCATCAAGAAAATATAAGGGCAAGTTCTATGCACTTCCACAGGCACCACAGCAGTACAAGCAGCTTCTTATGGTATCTGGTTTTGATAAGTATTTCCAGATAGCTCCTTGCTTCAGAGATGAAGATGCAAGAGCTGACCGTTCACCAGGAGAATTCTATCAGCTTGACTTCGAGATGAGCTTTGCTACTCAGGAAGAAGTATTTGCAGTTGGTGAAGAAGTGCTTACAGAGACATTTGCAAAGTTTGCACCAGAGGGTTCAGTTGTAACACAGGCTCCTTATCCAATTATAAGCTACAAGCAGGCTATGCTTGAATTCGGTTCAGATAAGCCAGACCTTAGAAACCCACTTAGAATTATAGATTTGTCCGATTTCTTCAATAAATGTACATTCAAGCCATTTCAGAATAAGACTGTAAGAGCTATCAATGTTCATGCTAAGCTTTCAAAGGGCCAGCACGAGAAGCTTCTTAAGTTCGCTACAGGAATTGGTATGGGTGGACTTGGTTACCTTGAGGTTCTTGAAGACCTTTCATATAAGGGACCAATTGATAAGTTCATTCCAGAAGAACTTAAAGGCGAAATTAGGGAACTTGCAGGACTTCAGGCAGGAGATACTATTTTCTTTATCGCTGATAAGGAAGATAAGGCTGCATTCTTTGCAGGACAGATTCGTAACGAACTTGGCACACGTCTTGATTTAATAGAGAAAAATGCATACAGATTCTGTTATGTAAATGACTTCCCTATGTTTGAAAGAGACCCAGAAACTAAGAAGATTGGTTTCACACACAATCCATTCTCTATGCCACAGGGTGGTCTTGAAGCACTTAATACTATGGATCCACTTGATATTCTTGCTTATCAGTATGATATCGTATGTAATGGTGTTGAATTATCATCAGGGGCTGTGCGTAACCATGATATGCAGATTATGGTTAAGGCATTTGAAATTGCCGGATATGATGAAGAAGTACTTAAGGCTAAGTTTGGAGCACTTTACAACGCATTCCAGTTCGGTGCACCACCACACGCAGGTATGGCACCAGGTGTTGACCGTATGATTATGCTTCTTAGAAATGAAGAGAATATCCGTGAGGTTATTCCATTCCCAATGAGTGGTACAGCACAGGATCTTATGTGTGGAGCACCTAATGAGGTAACAGAACAGCAGTTAAGAGAGGTTCATATTAAGGTCAGAGATTAATATGAAAGAAAGGATGGTATGTTATGGCTAATGTGATTAGTGATGAAACTATCGAATATGTAGGTATTCTTGCTAAGCTTGAGCTTTCTGAGTCGGAAAAAGAGGATGCCAAGAAGGATATGGCAAGTATGCTTGATTATATAGATAAGCTTGGCGAGCTTGATACAACAGGCGTTGAGCCTATGTCACACGTATTTCCTGTTAATAATGTTATGAGGGAAGATGTTGTTACTAACGGCGATGGAAGCAAGGCTACACTTGCCAATGCACCAGAAGCTAACGAATATGGATTTATAGTTCCAAAGACTGTTGAATAAGAAAGGGAAATGCTATGAGTTTATTAGATTGTACAGCCGTTGAACTTGCTGCAAAGATTAAGGCAGGTGAAGTGACAGCGGTAGAAGCTATGCAGGCTGTTGTTGCTCAGATTGAAAAGTCTGAAGACAAGCTTAACTGCTATGTGACATTTGACAAGGAAAAAGCATTACAGGCAGCAGCTAAGGCTGACGAGGATATCAAGGCTGGAAAGCTTACAGGACCTTTAGCTGGTGTACCTTTTGCTATTAAGGATAATATGTGTACAGAAGGCATGCTTACAACATGTTCTTCTAAAATACTCGGTAACTTTGTTCCAACATTTTCTTCTGAAGCAGTTATAAAACTTCAGGAGGCAGGTGCAGTTATTATCGGTAAGACTAATATGGATGAGTTCGCCATGGGCTCAACAACAGAAACAAGTGCATTCGGAGCAACTAAGAATCCAAGAAATACAGAGCACGTTCCTGGTGGTTCATCAGGTGGTTCAGCTGCAGCAGTTGCAGCAAATGAGTGCTTTGCGGCACTTGGTTCAGATACAGGTGGTTCTATAAGACAGCCTGCTTCTTACTGTGGTGTTGTAGGTATGAAGCCTACTTATGGTACTGTCTCAAGATATGGACTTATAGCTTATGGTTCATCACTTGATCAGATAGGACCATTATGTAAGGATGTAACAGACTGTGCTACTATTATGGAGGTAATAGCAGCAAAGGATGATAAGGATTCTACATCAGTAAAGAGAGAAGATACAGCATTTACAAAGGCTTTAGTAGATGATGTTAAGGGACTTAAGATAGGTATTCCAAGAGATTACTTTGGAGATGGACTTGATCCTGAGGTTAAGGAAGCTGTTATGTCGGCAGCTAAGGTGCTTGAAGAAAAGGGTGCCATAGTTGAAGAATTCGACTTAAGCCTTGTAGAGTACGCTATACCTACTTATTATACAATAGCTGCCGCTGAGGCAAGCTCTAACCTTGAGAGATTCGATGGTGTTAAGTATGGTTACAGGACAAGTGAGTATGATGGTCTTCACAATATGTACAAGAAGACACGTTCAGAGGGCTTTGGACCTGAGGTTAAGAGAAGAATAATGCTTGGTTCATTCGTACTCAGCTCAGGCTATTATGATGCTTACTATTTAAAAGCATTAAGAGTAAAGGCTCTTATTAAGAAAGCATTTGATGAAGCATTTGCAAAGTATGATGTAATACTTGGACCTGTTGCACCAACAACTGCACCTAAGATAGGCTCATCTTTAGCAGACCCTATCAAGATGTATCTTGGCGATATATATACAATATCAGTTAACCTTGCAGGTCTTCCAGGAATAAGTGTACCTTGTGGAAAGGACTCTAAGGGGCTTCCAATAGGTGTACAGCTTATAGGTGACTGCTTTAAGGAAAATAATATAATACGTGCTGCATACTCATATGAGCAGGCACGAGGAAGATTTGAATAAGGAGGAGGTCAGGCAATGAAAGATTATGAAGTAGTTATTGGTCTTGAAGTTCACGTTGAGCTTGCTACAAAGACTAAGATATTCTGTGGCTGCTCAACAGCATTTGGTGGAGCACCTAATACACATACATGCCCTGTTTGTACAGGTATGCCAGGTTCTCTTCCGGTTCTTAACAAGAAGGTAGTAGAGTATGCTATGGCAGTTGGTCTTGCAACTAACTGTTCTATAACAAGAGACTGCAAGTTTGATAGAAAGAATTATTTCTATCCTGATAATCCACAGAATTATCAGATATCACAGCTTTATCTGCCTATATGCCGTGATGGACATGTAGACGTAAAGCTTGAAGATGGAACAGAAAAGTCTATAAGAATCCACGAGATTCATATGGAAGAGGATGCAGGTAAGCTTATACATGATGAGTGGGAGGATGTATCCTATGTAGACTATAACCGTTCAGGTGTGCCTCTTATAGAAATCGTATCTGAGCCAGATATGAGAAATGCAGAAGAGGTTATTGCTTATCTTACTAAGTTAAGAAATACTATCCAGTATCTTGGAGCATCTGACTGCAAGTTACAGGAAGGTTCCATGAGAGCTGATGTCAATCTTTCTGTAAGAGAAAAAGGCAGCACTGAATTCGGTACAAGAACAGAAACTAAGAATCTTAACTCATTTTCAGCTATCCAGAGAGCTATTGAGGCTGAGACAGCCAGACAGATAGATATAATTGAAGCTGGTGGACAGGTTGTTCAGGAAACAAGAAGATGGAATGATGATAAGGAATATTCTTATGCTATGCGTTCTAAAGAGGATGCACAGGATTACAGATATTTCCCAGACCCAGACCTTGTACCAATCCACATAAGCGAAGAATGGCTTGATACTATTAAGGAAGCACAGCCTGAGTTTAAGGATGAGAAAATGCTTCGTTATAAGGAAGAATTTGGAATTCCTGATTATGATATCAATATGATTACTGATTCTAAGAAGCTTGCTGATATATTTGAAGAAACAACAGCTTTATGCAATAAGCCAAAGAAAGTATCTAACTGGCTTATTACAGAGACTATGCGTATTTTAAAGGAAAAGAATATGGATCCTGAGGATATCACATTCTCACCTAAGAGTCTTGCAAGAATTATTGAACTTGCAGATGAGGGCTCTATTAACAGTAATGTTGCTAAGGAAATATTCGAGAAGATATTTGACGAGGATATTGATCCAGATAAGTATATTGAGGAAAATGGACTTAAGCAGGTTAATGACGAAGGTGCACTTAAGGCAACAGTTGAGAAGGTTATAGCTGATAATCCACAGTCGGTAGCTGATTATAGAGCAGGTAAGGAGAAGGCTATCGGATTCCTTGTAGGCCAGACTATGAAGGCTATGCAGGGTAAGGCTAATCCGGGAATGGTTAATAAGCTTTTAAAAGAGCTGCTGTAGATTTTAGGAATATGTTTAACAAAGACGATGTGGGAAGCGGCAAGGTGCAGAGTGCGGCGGACGGCGGACGGACGATTGGAGAAATCGGCGGAAGCAACAAAGATACGTTTGCACTGAGTGTCGCTCGCAGCGGTACTAAAGCGCTAAAGGACAGCACTTAAGTGCCGGCGGCTCCCCATCGTCTTTTTATGCTTCCGCCGGTTTCTCCAATCTGTGCGTTGGCGGACTGCGATGGTTGCGGGGCTGGAGGGTGAACATATTTTGTTAAATGTATTTGGAGATAGACAGATAAACAGAAAGAGAGGGGGGTACCGCCTCTCTTTTTTGATGAAAATATACTAAAATATATATTTGGATTTATATGTTTGGGGTTATTCTGTGTGGGTTATTCCACTGTTTAGTGTGAATTATTTCACTTGGGTTATTAGGCTTGTGGGGGATCGGTGTGTGAGCTGTAGTTGTCTACAGTGTCACCTATGACGGGTGACATTCCTACGAATTCACAGCCGTATGCGTAGAGGTCTGAGTTATCTACTGGCTGACAGCGGATGATTTTGACAACACAGTTTATTGGGTCTTTTTCATCATCTAACTGTAACACAGCATCAAAATAGAAATCTAAAGGTAAAATGCTTTTTGAGCGAAAGCCGATTCCACCTTTTGATATATCAGTTATATTTATAGGTGAGTCGAGATTTCTTATATTGATGTAATCCTGATTAAAAAGCTTAGACACATTTAATGTTAAATTCGCCTTGTGGCGGTTATAGCGTCTTTTTTCAATTCCATCATTCATAGTACAATCCTCCATCTACAATTGCGTATAATAATAATCTGAATACATAAAAAAGTTGAATAAATAAAACATATTGTATAAAGATTTTCTATAATAATACAATTTTTAAGAATAATATGCAAGTATTGTCTATTGATTTTGGTAGTGTACTGTTATATAATTTTTAGTTGTTGAGTGTATAATTAAATTCACTATTACTATAATTTAAAAGGATGGATGCGATCATGGAAAAGTTTAAGTTACTTTATGAAGGCAAAGTAAGAGAAGTGTATGATATAGGAGATAAGCTTGTTATAGCGGCAACAGATCGTATATCAGCATTTGACCACATTTTAAAGAATAAGGTCACAGATAAGGGTGCAATTCTTACTCAGATGTCTAAATTCTGGTTTGATTATACTAAGGATGTTATTCCTAATCATATGATATCTGTTGATGTTAATGATATGCCGGAATTCTTCCAGAATGAAAAGTATGCAAGAAGAAGTATGATGTGCAAGAAGTTAACTATGCTTCCAATCGAGTGCATCGTTAGAGGATATATAACAGGAAGTGGCTGGGCAAGCTATCAGAAGAATGGTACAGTCTGTGGAATTAAGCTTCCGGAAGGTCTTGAAGAGTCAGAGAAGCTTCCTGAGCCAATCTATACACCAAGTACTAAGGCTGAGGTTGGTGACCATGATGAGAATATCTCATTTGAGCAGAGTATTGAGGTATTAGAGAAGAAGTTCCCAGGTAGGGGTCTTGAATATGCAACTAAGATTAAGGATGCTACAATAGCACTTTATAAGAAGTGTGCAGAATATGCTTTAAGCAAGGGAATTATTATTGCTGATACTAAGTTTGAATTTGGTCTTGATGAGAATGGCGAAGTTGTAATCGGTGATGAAATGCTTACACCAGACAGCTCACGTTTCTGGCCATTAGAAGGATACAAGAAAGGACAGGGACAGCCATCTTACGATAAGCAGTTCGTTAGAAACTGGCTTCTTGCTAACCCTGATAGTGATTATCTTCTTCCAGATGATATCATTAACAAGACAGTAGAAAAGTACAAAGAGGCATATAAGCTTCTTACAGGTGAAGATTTCTAATTTGATTACATTGCTAATACGAATACTAAGACAGAGGTATATATGAACGACAGTTATATTGATGACAGAAAGCTTCACGAAGAATGTGGAGTGTTTGGCGCATATGACTTCGATTGCGGAGATGTTGCGTCAACGATATATTATGGCTTGTTTGCATTACAGCACAGAGGACAGGAAAGTTGTGGTATCGCTGTGAGTGATACAGAAGGCCCTAAGGGAAAGGTCCTTTCCCACAAGGATATGGGACTTGTGAATGAAGTGTTTAATTCTGAGAATTTAGAGAAGTTAAAGGGTAACATCGGTGTTGGACACGTCCGTTATTCTACAGCAGGAAGTTCTACAAGAGAAAATGCACAGCCACTTGTATTAAATTATGTTAAGGGTACACTTGGAATGGCACATAATGGTAACCTTCTTAATGCGGTTGAATTAAGGGAAGAACTTTCATATACAGGTGCTATATTCCAGACTACAATTGATTCAGAAGTTATTGCGTATTTAATAGCGAGAGAAAGACTTAATACACCTACGGTAGAAGAAGCTGTTAAAAATGCTATGAAGAAGATTAAGGGTGCATACTCGCTTATAGTGATGAGTCCTAGAAAGCTTATCGGAGCAAGAGATCCATTTGGTTTCAAGCCTCTTTGTATAGGAAAGAGAGACAATACATATTTCTTATCATCAGAGACCTGTGCACTTGATACAGTAGGTGCTGAGTTTATAAGAGATGTATTGCCAGGAGAGATAGTTACAATAACTAAAGATGGGATACAGTCAGATACATCACTCTGTCAGAAGAATACAGCAAGGTGTATATTTGAATATATATATTTTGCAAGACCTGACAGCAGGATAGATGGTATGGGAGTATATGAATCAAGAGTTAATGCTGGTCGTATACTTGCAAAGACACATCCAGTAGAAGCAGATTTGGTTGTCGGTGTTCCAGAATCAGGAAATCCAGCAGCACTTGGTTATTCTATGGAGTCAGGTATTCCTTATGGTAATGCTTTTATAAAGAATAATTATGTCGGAAGAACATTTATTAAGCCAAAGCAGGAGCAGAGAGAGTCTAGCGTTAAGGTTAAACTTAACGTGTTGAAAGAGGAAGTCGCAGGCAAGAGAGTGGTTATGATAGATGATTCTATTGTAAGAGGAACAACAAGCCGCAGAATTGTTAATCTTTTAAGACAGGCAGGAGCTAAGGAGGTACATGTAAGAATAAGTTCTCCAGCATTCCTTCATCCTTGCTATTTTGGTACTGATATACCATCAGAGGATCAGCTTGTAGCATCAGGAAGAACAGTTGATGAAATCTGCAAGTACATAGAAGCAGATTCTCTTGGCTATCTTGAAACAGATAAATTAAGTGAAATGATATGTAATCAGACAGGCTTCTGCGATGCCTGCTTTACAGGTAATTATCCAATTGAACCACCAGAAATAGATATTCGTGGCGAGATGGGTTAAAATAACCGGATTGGGAGGGTAAAGCCCTCCCTTTTTGTGTAATAGGGAATTACGGTAGAATTCGTTGTTACGCGAAAGCACTATATGCCGATGATGTATATTCGTGCGATGATATGGTTTGTCACAAACGACCATACTTACTATGGGAATGTGCTTTGCACGTTTTTTTAAATATTAATATCGGGGAGAATAATTAATGAAGAATAGTAGTCAGGATAATAATTACAAGACTAATAATAATCAAGAGAATAATGATAAGGACAGATTAATTAAACAGATAAAATTTATAGAGGAGATTGATAAAGAGAAACTTATAGGAAGACAGACATATCTTGCAGATGCTTCAAGGAAAGAAAATGATGCTGAACACGCGTGGCATATGGCAATTATGGCGGTGCTGTTAAGCGAGTATTCTAATGAAAAGATTGATGTGTTAAAGACTATGACAATGCTTCTTATACACGATATAGTAGAGATTGATGCTGGTGATACTTATGCATATGATGAGGATGGCAAGAAGACGCAGAGGCAGAGAGAATTAACTGCTGCAGACAGAATATTCGGACTTCTTCCAAGTGATCAGGCTGGATATATGAGAGGGCTTTGGGACGAATTCGAGGAAAGAAAGACACCTGAGGCAAAGTTTGCAAGGACGCTTGATAATATACAGCCTGCAATGCTTAATAATGCTTCGGGTGGAAGAAGCTGGGAAGAAAAAGGTGTTCATTTAAACCAGATACTTAAAAGGAATGAGAATACTAAAGATGGTTCAGAGACTTTGTGGGATTATGCGTATAACAATTTTATCAAGCCAAATGTTGAAAAGGGAAAAATAAAAGAGGACTGACATCATATTGAATGAATAGAATATATATGGTACAATCTAATAAGTAGTGTTCAGTATATTCTATATATGCTGTATTGATGGTTAATAATAGCCGGCTACAATTATAAGAATTATGACAATTTAAGAAAGGCGGATTGCAGGAATGAACGACAGATATCAGACACCACTTGCAGAAAGATACGCAAGCAAAGAGATGCAGTACATTTTCTCTCCAGATATGAAGTTTAAGACATGGAGAAAGTTATGGATTGCATTAGCTGAAACAGAGGCAGAATTAGGACTTCCAATCACACAGGAGCAGATTGATGAACTTAAGGCTCATCAGGATGACATTAACTATGAAGATGCGAAGAAGCGTGAGAAGGAAGTACGTCACGATGTTATGTCACATGTATATGCTTATGGTCTTCAGTGTCCTAAGGCTAAGGGAATAATTCATCTTGGTGCTACATCTTGTTATGTTGGTGATAATACAGATATCATAATTATGACAGAGGGCTTAAAGCTTGTTCGTAAGAAGCTTGTTAATGTTATTAACGAACTTTCTAAGTTTGCTGACAAATATAAAGCACAGCCTACACTTGCTTTCACACATTTTCAGCCAGCACAGCCAACAACAGTTGGAAAGAGAGCGACATTATGGCTTAATGAATTAGTTATGGATTTAGAAGATCTTGACTATGTATTATCAACAATGAAGCTTTTAGGCTGTAAGGGAACAACAGGTACACAGGCTTCATTCCTTGAATTATTCAATGGAGATCAGGATAAGATTCGTCAGATAGATAAGAAGATTGCCACAAAGATGGGCTTTGAGGCGTGTGTTCCAGTATCAGGACAGACATATTCAAGAAAGGTTGATACAAGAGTTCTTAATGTTCTTGCAGGCATTGCTGCATCAGCACATAAGTTCTCTAATGATATAAGATTATTACAGCACCTTAAGGAAGTTGAAGAACCATTTGAGAAGTCACAGATAGGTTCATCAGCTATGGCATATAAGAGAAATCCTATGAGAAGTGAACGTATGGCTTCACTTGCAGATTATGTACTTTGTGATGCCCTTAACCCAGCTATAGTATCAAGCACACAGTGGTTTGAAAGAACACTTGACGACTCAGCTAATAAAAGACTTTCTGTACCAGAAGGCTTCCTTGCAGTTGATGGAATACTTGATCTTTACCTTAATGTTGTTGATGGACTTGTTGTATATGACAAGGTTATTATTAAGCATATGATGGCAGAGCTTCCATTTATGGCTACAGAGAACATTATGATGGATGCAGTTAAGGCTGGTGGAGACAGACAGGAACTTCACGAAAGAATAAGAGAACTTTCAATGATAGCTGGCAAGAGAGTTAAGCAGGAAGGTCTTGATAATAATCTTCTTGAGCTTATTGCAGATGATCCAATGTTTGGAGTTACTCTTGAAGAGCTTCAGGCTAAGCTTGACCCAATTAAGTATGTTGGACGTTCAAGAGAGCAGGTTGATGAATACCTTGCAGATGTTATTAAGCCAATACTTGATGATAACTCAGATATACTTGGTCTTACAGCTCAGATTAATGTATAAATCGTATATATCAGATTGAGGTATATATCAGATAAATGTATATATAAGTAACATTGTCAGGTTAAATAAGAACTATAATTATAATAATGACTGCTGCATTAAATGTATATGAATATGTGGCGGTCATTATTATTCATATTGAATGCACTGGTATAAAAGTCTGTAAGTGCCGCAAAACAAGCCATTTTTTCTACAGATAATAAAAAAAGAAAAAATTGTATTTTTTTTTCGTTTTTTTGAAAAAAGTAGTTGACAAATAGTGCATTTTAATATTATAATAGCGAAGCAGTGTTCGTGAGACACGAAACACTAACAAAGCGAACGGGATCTTAGCTCAGCTGGGAGAGCATCTGCCTTACAAGCAGAGGGTCACAGGTTCGAGCCCTGTAGGTCCCACTTAGGACATTAAGTCCTAATGTATGTGGTTTGCATACAATATAATATATGGCGAGATAGCTCAGTTGGCTAGAGCACACGGTTCATACCCGTGGTGTCGTGGGTTCAAATCCCTCTCTCGCTACTACTGTAAAAGAACGCGTTTGCGTTCTTTTTTTATGTAATTTTATTACAAAAATAGTGGTTTCATTGTGCAGTATCTGTGGACTGATTGTGAAATGTGCACAAGCAAAATATGTTATTATTGTAAATATCGGTGAAATTACATAAAACATCTTGAAAAATCAAATACAATATGCTATTTTAAATACACCATTACAAATACTTTTTACAAGATTATTTTTTTTCATATTGAATTCATCAATTATTTTAATTATAGGTGAATTCTCCCTCCTTTCATCATAGCATAAGCAGCTATGAATTTTGCCCCTTATGAGAGAACGGCTCATAAGGGGATTTTTTTATGTAATAGGAAATTCTATTAGAATTTCCTATTACATAAAAGGCACTATGTGCCGATGATGCGCACTCGCACGAAGAAGTAGTTTGCCGCAAGCGACCGTGCTCGGCGCAGGAATGTGCTTTGCACATTCTTTTTATTTATAAAATGGTAATACTTTGCATCTTGACATAATGCGTGTTATTAAGATAAATTATAATTAAGTTCAACAACACTAACTGCAATTAGAGAGGACGTATCAATAATAAAGAAACAATTAATTCAGGCAATGCCTGAGAGTAAAAAATACATAGCAGGAAATGTTATATTCTAATGGCTGGCACTGGTTTCTTATATGATAGCGTTATATTGTAAGAAAAATCATCATAATAAATATAATAAGGGCAGTATCAATAAAAATGGCTTGTGTGCTGAGTGTCAGGAGCTTGCTGAGTATGCAGGATTAAGAAGTGATAAATGCCCATTTATGGAAACTAAGACATTCTGTGCTAACTGCAAGGTACATTGCTATAATCAGGAGATGAGGGGAAAGATAAAAGCAGTAATGAGATTTTCAGGACCGAGAATGATGTTTCATCATCCGGTTGCGGCTATTCATCACATTGTTTCAACAATGCGTGAGAAGAGAAGGCTAAGAAAGGAAAGTGAATATTAAATATGAGAATTGAGGCGGTATATGGAGTGTTAATTCCTTTGTTGGGAACAACACTAGGAGCAGCTTGTGTATTTTTTATGAGGAAGAATATGAAAGATGGGATACAAAGAAGCCTTACAGGCTTTGCATCCGGAGTTATGGTTGCGGCTTCCGTATGGAGTCTGCTTATTCCGTCAATTGAACAGTCGGAAAGTATGGGAAGGTTTGCGTTCGTGCCGGCACTTGTCGGTTTATGGGCTGGTATGCTGTTCTTGCTGCTGCTTGATAATATAACGCCTCATCTGCATATTAATAGTGAGGTTTCGGAAGGACCAAGAACTAATCTAAAAAAAACGACTATGCTTGTCCTTGCAGTGACAATTCATAATATACCTGAGGGAATGGCAGTTGGTGTTGTGTATGCGGGCTTTCTGCTTGGTAATTCAGGAATTACAGCAATGGCGGCACTTGTGCTGTCGATTGGAATAGCAATTCAGAATTTTCCAGAGGGAGCTATTATATCAATGCCGCTAAGAGCTAACGGGCTTGGCAGGGGAAAGTCATTTCTGTATGGATTTCTGTCAGGCGTGGTTGAACCTGTAGCTGCATTCGTAACGATACTGGCAGCAGGAATAATTACACCTGCAATGCCATATCTTTTAAGCTTTGCGGCAGGAGCTATGATATATGTTGTAGTAGAAGAACTTATTCCGGAGATGTCACAGGGGAGGCATTCTAATATCGGAGTAATTGCATTTGCGATAGGTTTTGGAATAATGATGATGTTAGATGTGGCATTAGGATAAATGTGTATTAGGAACTTGTAAATGTTACTAAAATGTGGTTTACTTATAAAGATATGATATTGATAGGCTTATGCGTACTGAGAAAGGTATGGTTATTAGATGAGAGTTGGATTAGGTTATGATGTTCATAAGTTAGTTGAAGATAGAAAGCTTATAATCGGTGGAGTAGAGATTCCTTATGAGAAAGGATTGTTAGGCCATTCAGATGCAGATGTATTATTACACGCAATTATGGATGCACTTTTAGGTGCCGCGGCACTTGGAGATATAGGAAAGCATTTTCCAGATACAGATGATGCTTACAAGGGCATATCAAGCATTAAGCTTTTAGAGGAAGTTGGTGTGCTTCTTGATAAGAATAATTATATAATCGAGAATATAGATGCTACAATTATTGCACAGAAGCCTAAAATGCGTCCTTATATAGATGCCATGAGAGAGAATATTGCAAAGGCATTAAAGATTGATGTTAACTGTGTTAATGTAAAGGCGACAACAGAAGAAGGTCTTGGCTTTACAGGAACAGGTGAGGGCATATCCTCACAGGCTATATGCAGTCTTGTGTCAGTGTCTAATTATATATATGGTGATTCGGATATGACTAACTGTTGCAGCGGCTGTAATGGATGTGCTGCAAGAAGAACACAGGAGTAAGTCTGGTCACAGGATTACAATTGAGTAATTATTAGGAATTCAGCATATCTGATTGTGATTAAATATCATATAATAGATTAAGATTAATTAGTTAGGAAGTTATCAGATATGAAATATTTAGATTTTATAAAGCAGGAAATGGCTGTCATTATGGATAGGGATCCTGCGATTAAAAGTAAAATGGAAGTGTTCCTTTATCCAAGCTTCTGGGCATTATTAAAGTACAGAAAAGCCCATAAGCTTTATAAGAAAGGGCATTTCTACAGAGCAAGAAAGCTGTCACAAAGAACAGCAAGAAAGACAGGAATAGAAATCCACCCAGGTGCAACTATTGGCGAAGGGTTATTTATTGACCACGGACATGGTGTTGTCATTGGTGAAACTGCTATTATAGGAGATAATGTAACACTCTATCAGGGAGTTACGCTTGGTGGAACAGGCAAAGAGCAGGGCAAACGTCATCCTACACTTGGAAGCAACATAATGGTTGGTGCAGGTGCTAAGGTATTAGGTTCTGTGACTATAGGCGATAATTGTAAGATAGGTGCAGGTTCAGTAGTATTAAAAAATGTGCCACCTAACTCAACAGTTGTAGGTGTTCCTGGCAGAGTTGTTATGAGAGGTGATGTAAGAGTGCTTGAAGATCTTGACCAGATACATCTTCCAGACCCGGTTATGAGCGATATAGAATATCTTAAGGAGCAGAATAAGAAGCTTAAGAAACGTATCGCACATCTTGAAAATCTTGTTAATGAGCCAAGAAATATAGAAGAATAGAAGATTAATTTTACCGACATAAAGAAAGGATCAAAGTTATTATGAAGATTTATAATACACTTTCAAGAAGTAAAGAAGAATTCGTGCCATTAGAAGAAGGCAAAGTTAAAATGTATGTATGCGGACCAACAGTGTATAACCTTATACATATTGGTAATGCAAGACCTATGATAGTGTTTGATACAGTAAGGAGATATCTTGAGTACAAGGGATATGATGTTAATTATGTATCTAACTTTACAGATGTGGATGATAAGATTATTAAGAAGGCTATAGAAGAAGGAGTTACAGCAGAAGAAATCTCTAAGCGTTATATTAAGGAATGTAAAAAGGATATGGCTGGAATGAATATTAAGCCAGCAACAACACATCCTCTTGCTACACAGGAAATTGACGGTATGATTGATATGATAAAGACACTTATCGATAAAGGTTATGCCTATGAGAAGAATGGTACTGTATATTACAGAACAAGACGTTTTGAGGGTTATGGAAAGCTTTCTAAGAAGAATATAGATGATTTAGAGGCTGGACATAGAGATGATGCACACAAGCTTAAGGTATCAGGTGAAGATGAGAAGGAAGATCCACTTGATTTCGTATTATGGAAGCCAAAGAAGGACGGAGAGCCTTATTGGGAGTCACCTTGGAGTGAAGGACGTCCGGGCTGGCATATAGAGTGTTCTGTAATGTCTAAGAAGTATCTTGCAGATGAGATAGATATTCACGCAGGCGGTGAGGATTTAATATTCCCGCATCACGAGAATGAAATTGCACAGTCAGAAGCCGCTAACGGAGTTCCATTTGCCAAGTACTGGATGCACAATGCATTCCTTAATATTGATAATAAGAAAATGTCTAAGTCATTAGGTAATTTCTTTACAGTAAGAGATATTTCAAAGGAATATGATTTACAGGTATTAAGATTTTTTATGCTTTCAGCACATTACAGGAATCCTATTAATTTCAGCCATGACCTTATGGAAGCAGCCAAGAACGGTCTTGACAGAATAATCACAGCAGTTACTAATCTTACACATCTTGAAAAGAGTGCTAAAGATAGTGCTATGACAGAAGATGAGAAGAAGGTAATAGATTCAACTAAAGACATTTATGGTAAATTTGAAGCTGCTATGGATGACGACTTTAATACAGCTGATGCAATATCAGCAGTATTTGAATTAGTTAAGCTTGCTAATTCTAATTCATCAGAGGACAATACTAAGGAATATATAACAGCACTAAAGGAAAGTATTGTTACACTTGCGGATATATTAGGACTTAAGGTTATTAAGGAAGAAGAACTTCTTGATGAAGATATAGAAGCACTTATCGCTGAAAGACAGCAGGCAAGAAAAGATAAGAATTTTGCAAGAGCTGACGAGATAAGAGATGAACTTATGGCTAAGGGAATTATTCTTGAGGATACAAGAGAAGGTGTCAGATGGAAGAGAGCATAAAAGATAACCTGACAAGTGATATATGGGATGTACTTGGACTAAAAAGTGTAAGTCCAAGACAGCTTTCCCCACTTGTTCTTGCGTATATAGGTGACAGTATATTTGACTTAGTAGTAAAGACTAAGATAGTTACTGCTGGCAATACACAGGTTAATAAGATGAACAGGGCTGCAAGCAGTATTGTCAAGGCTGAGTCACAGTCTAAGATGATAGGTTATCTTGAAGATAAGCTTACTGAGGAAGAAGGAAGTGTATACAAGAGAGGCAGAAATGCCAAATCCTACACATCAGCCAAGAATGCTTCCATAAGTGATTATAGAAGGGCGACAGGCTTTGAGGCACTTATGGGTTATCTGTATTTGTCAGGACAGTATGAAAGAATGTGCGAGCTTATTAAAGATGCACTTGACTGGCTTGAAAATGATAATAAACAGGCATAAAAGAAAGGTTAGAATTCATAAATATGAGATATAAGGAATTAACATTTGAGGGGCGTAATGCAGTCATTGAGGCATTTCGTTCTGGAAAGACAATTGATAAGCTGTTTATTCTTGATGGTTGTCAGGACGGTCCTATAAAGAGTATTGTAAGAGAAGCTAAGAAGACTTCAACAATAATTAACTATGTTGACAAGGAAAGACTTGACAGACTTGCCAATACAGGACACCATCAGGGCGTTGTTGCAATAGGTGCAGCTTACGAATATGCAGAAGTTGAAGATATATTAGAAGCTGCAAGAAGCAAGGGCGAAGCACCATTTATATTTGTTCTTGATGAGATTGAAGATCCACATAATCTTGGTGCAATAATAAGAACAGCTAATCTTGCAGGAGCACATGGTGTTATTATCCCTAAGAGAAGAGCTGTAGGGCTTACAGCGACAGTAGCCAAGACATCAGCAGGTGCAATTAATTATACACCAGTAGCCAAGGTTACTAATATAGCTAACACTATTGAGGCATTAAAGAAAGAGGGCTTGTGGTTCGTATGTGCAGATATGGGCGGCGAAACTATGTATAACCTTGATTTAAAAGGACCGATAGGCCTTGTTATAGGCAATGAAGGCAATGGCGTAAGCCGTCTTGTAAAAGAGAAATGTGATTTTGTTGCCTCAATTCCTATGAAGGGAGATATAGACTCTCTTAATGCTTCGGTTGCGGCAGGAGTTATGGCGTTTGAAATAGTAAGACAGAGAATGATACAGTAATTATATATGCGGGCAGATGGGAATGGAGAATGGTATGAAGCATTATGAGTTGTATAAAGATGAAGAACTTGTAAGTATGTATCGTGATGGAGATGCCAGAGCCGTAGATGAGATTATGGAAAGGTATAAGAATCTTGTCAGAAAAAAGGCTAATGCTATGTATATAGTCGGCGGGGATAAAGACGACCTTATACAGGAGGGAATGATAGGACTTTATAAGGCAGTCACAACATATGATGAGCTAAAGGCAGCTTCGTTTGCTACATTTGCCTCACTATGTATTAACGGACAGCTTATGAATGCAGTAAAAGCTTCTAATGCCAAGAAAAATACCCCGCTTAATTCCTATGTATCATTTGATATGCCAGCGAACAAATCAGATGATGATTCAGATATGAAGCTTGTGGATACATTAGTACACGACAGTGAACAAAATCCAGAAGCACTATACATTGACAGGGAAGTAACAGACAATCTTGAAGAAAAAGCCTTCGAGTCATTGAGCCCGTTTGAGAAACAGGTAGTAACACTTCTTATGGAAGGTAACGACTATATAAAAATAGCCGACCAGCTAGGCAAGACACCTAAATCAATAGACAACGCAATACAGCGTTCAAGAAACAAGATAAAAATAATTGTAGATTAGCTATAAATATACTTGATTAATCATTACAAAAATGATATAAATAAAATTGCTGTAAAATACAGCAGTTATGCTATTGTAGCTCAGTGGCAGAGCACTTCATTGGTAATGAAGAGGTCGGGGGTCCAATTCCCCTCAATAGCTTGTGCGAGTAACGAGTACAATACCACCGTCACATAATTCACAAATGTGACGGTGGTATTATATTATCATTCCAACCAACTCTACAGCTTGTCCAGTGTCGAGAGAACCAAAAAAATTTTCCACCGGGGTATGCTTGCATACATCGGTGGAAAATCTTTTTTGGTTCTCAAAGGCGCAGAGCGCCGCACCAGACAATGCGAAGAATTGGCTGGTGTGACACTGTACAAGCGTCCGTTCGCCACCCCTCAACATTCACATATCTCCAATTCCATGTGTCACTACGTATTAGACGAGTACCGCGACAACAGAAATAGCAAAGCTATTACTGTTGCAATTAACCAAATCTATGCACACGCTTTTAGCCGTGTGCGTAGGCTGTTTGAATATCTAAATCAAGTATATGCTTTAAGCCGCACGCAGACAGTCAAATTAAGTAAAATCACCTAATCACCACCGCCTGATAATAATACTTCTGATAATAAGTAACAAATTCCTCCATTGACCTCTCCACAATCCCATAAGTCGGGTCAGCCAATGTCACGACCCCTCTGTCAATATCATACCCCGCCAGTGCTGCACAATGCTCATTGCGAGGCCATGTAAATACAGTCCCATCATCAAGTGTTACATCATTATACTTAACCTCAGGGTCATTATAATTATAGCTTGTCCATACAATAACAGGATGTCCAAGTGACAATTCGGTAAACAGATCCTCAACCGGTGAGTAACTCATTATATATGCTGAATAAGACGAATTCTGGCTCTTTAAAAATGAGTTGGCGGCATTAGCAATAGCAGGAGCGAAACAGCCGCTGCCTGTTGTCTTCCACGGAGAACCCCAGAAATATTCAACGAAACACCCTTGCGTTACAGTGTCACGCATATCAAGATAATTTCTTGCAAGAGTTTCTTTATCAATGCCATAGCCAAGATAATTAAGCACCTCTGTCAATGATGTTATCTCACAGCCTGTTGGAAGTTCAGGATACTGGCTCACAAAAGGAATATCAAGGCTGAAAGAATTAGGATATTCGTAATTCTCTGCAGCTCTTGTAGTGTGTTCAAGTATTGCTGATTTAATTCTTTCCGGGTCAACAGAAAGAGTTTCAAGTGTGCTGTCAACATTTAACACAACAGTGTTGTCGTCCTCCTTTTGTTTGTGGTTATCACGGTAATATATGCCAATAACCAGACACAGGGCAGTAATAGATATAAGAAGTATAAAGGTTGTTAATATATTTTTTCGTTTCTTGTTATTTTTTTTGTTCTTTTTGTTCTTAGCGGCTTTATTGTTACCTGCCATATATAAAATCCTTTTCCTTTATTAATAATTAATGTTAATTTCTTAATATATGTAGTTCCTTGGTGGTTTTATATCCGATTGTCATCATATAATGCACACCACGCACTGAGCACGTTAAGACAGTCTTTATTAAGCGTGTAGTCCGTTCGTGATACAGTTTTCTCGCAGTTGTTGATTGGCAATCTTAAATATGAGGTCTGCCCAGTTACAGCAAGAATATGAAGCAATTCTTCAATTTTACCATTGTTAAGAATTTGTTCAAATGAAGATGGAGAAAAATATTTGTTATTACGATTACGCATTAGCCACCTCCGTATACAATTATGATAATTATATATAAAAATGCCTTAAAGCTCAATCGTAAAACAGCAATCATTCTAATTTATGGTGTGACTAATTATAATTTGATATGCAGAATACATATGAAGTTCAAGAACATATTATTATAATGAACTTGCTTGTTTTTCAGAATAATTAAACTACTTTTGTAAACTTCTTTCATAAACCCATTGATTGAAACGGCCAACTTGTGTTATTATATCAGTTGTGGTTTTCTGTTTACAGGCCACTAATGTTATATGCTATATTAGGAACTAGCAGAATGGAGGAAGCTATGGTAAAAGCTATTGTTGGTGCGAACTGGGGAGATGAAGGTAAAGGTAAGATTACAGATATGCTTGCCGAAGAATCTGATATCGTTGTAAGATTCCAGGGAGGAAGTAACGCTGGACATACAATCATCAATGATTATGGTAAGTTTGCATTACATCTCCTGCCATCAGGAGTATTTTATAATCATATTACAAGTGTAATCGGTAATGGTGTTGCATTAAATATTCCATACCTTGTAAAGGAACTTAAAAGTCTTACAGACAGGAATGTTCCAATGCCTAAGATTCTTGTATCAGATAGAGCACAGATTATGATGCCATATCATATAGATTTTGATACATATGAAGAAGCCAGACTTGCAGGTAAGTCATTTGGTTCAACTAAGTCAGGAATTGCTCCATTCTATTCAGATAAATATGCTAAGATTGGTTTTCAGGTAAGTGAATTATTTGGAGATGAGAATACCCTTAAAGAGAAGATTGCCAATGTATGTACATTAAAGAATGTAATGCTTGAACATCTTTATCATCAGCCACTTCTTAATGAAGAAGATATATTTAATACACTTATGGAATACAAAGAGATGGTTAAGCCATATGTATGTGATACATCAGCTTATCTTCATCAGGCACTTAAGGAAGGCAAGAAGATTCTTCTTGAAGGTCAGTTAGGTTCACTTAAAGACCCAGACCACGGAATATATCCAATGGTTACATCTTCATCAACACTTGCTCCTTATGGTGCTATTGGTGCTGGTATTCCAGCAGCTTCAATTACAGATGTTGTAACAGTTGTTAAGGCATACTCATCAGCAGTAGGTGCTGGTGCATTTGTAAGTGAGATATTCGGAGAGGAAGCTGACGAGTTAAGAAAGCGCGGTGGTGACGGCGGCGAGTTCGGTGCTACAACAGGACGTCCAAGAAGAATGGGCTGGTTCGATGCAGTTGCTACACGTTATGGTGTGCGTATGCAGGGAACAACAGAAGTTGCTCTTACAGTAGTTGATGTACTTGGATATCTTGATGAAATTCCTATGTGTGTAGGCTATGAGATAGATGGAAAGGTTACTAAGGACTTCCCAACTACTTCAGAGCTTGAAAAGGCTAAGCCAGTATTAAAGACACTTCCAGGCTGGAAATGCGATATAAGAGGAATTAAGAATTACGAAGATCTTCCAAAGGAATGCCGTGATTATGTAGAAGCTATCGAGAAAGAGATAGAAGCACCTATAACAATGGTATCGAATGGACCAGGAAGACACGAGATTATTCACAGAGTAAGCTCATACAGCAAATAATTAATAATAACAATAATGCCGTATCTGTAGTCATTAAGATTATCAGATACGGCAAATTTGCGTTAAATAGATTGGTTATATATAATTAATGGTTTCGTCCGGACAGATATTTGTACATAAGCATCATAGCATAGGCTACGATGGGAAGAACAATATCTGTAAAGATAAGACCTTTGAATAAAGTATGTGCTGTTTCATTATCAATAAATGCTGTGATTAAGGTTGTAAGCAGTAATATGCCCCACGCTATAACTATTATAAGTGCGGCGGCTTTTTTGAATTTTTTCATAAATTATCCTCATTTCTAATGGATTTAATAATATAGAAATGTTATCATATTTTTATTATATATAAAAGGGATATAATTATTAACTATATATAGTTATGTATAAAGAAATATAATTATATGAGTGCTGTGATTATCAGGCGGCTCATAGATGAGAGAGAAAGGTATTAACAGAGGTAGTGATTATGACAAAGAATGTATTGGATTATTTGTATACATCTAAAGAAAAGTTTCCATTAAAGACGGCAGTGGCTGATAATGTATCATCAATGACATATACAGAACTTGTAGATAATGCGACAACAATAGCTGTTGCACTTCTTAAGTACACAGGAGCAAGAAGGGCAGTTCCTATATATATGGATAAAAGCTGTGTTACACTTGCGGCATTTATGGGTGTAGTAATGACAGGCAATTTTTATGTGCTTTTAGAGCCAGCACATCCGGCAGAGAGAATTCACAGCATACTTGATACTCTTCAGGCGGATATTATTGTTACTAACAGAAAGAATGAGAAGAAGGCTGCAAAGCTTGAGTTTACAGGCAATATTGTATACATTGAAGACCTGCTTGAAGCACAGGTTACAGATGAGGACAGAAAGAAGCTTTCGGATATTAAGGCAAATGCTCTTGATATAGATCCATTATATGCAATATTTACATCAGGTTCTACAGGAGTACCTAAGGGAGTTGTTGTAAATCACCGTTCGGTTATAGATTTTATAGAATGTTTTACAGATATATTTGGAATAACAGACAAGGATGTAATTGGTAATCAGGCACCATTTGACTTTGATGTATCAGTTAAGGATATATATTCAAGCTTAAAATGCGGAGCAACACTCCAGATTATACCAAAGAGTATGTTCTCATTCCCGACAAGGCTCTTAGACTACCTTGATGATAACAATGTTACAACTCTTATATGGGCTGTATCAGCGTTATGTATAATAACTACACTTAAGGGCTTTGATTATAAAGTGCCAAAGGCAATTAATAAAGTTATATTCTCAGGTGAGGTAATGCCTATAAAGCACCTTAATATATGGAGAGAATATTATAAGGATGCGTTATTTGCCAACGTATATGGTCCTACAGAGATTACCTGCAATTGCACATATTATATTATAGACAGGGAATTTGCCATTGATGATGTCCTTCCAATGGGCAAGGCATTTCCTAATGAGAGAGTATTCTTATTAGATGAGAATGATAAACTTATTAAGAACAGTGAAGCTGATAAGACAGGCGAGATATGTGTATCAGGAACAGCGGTTACAATGGGTTACTTTAACAATAAAGAAAAGACAGACAGTGCATTTGTCCAGAACCCGCTTAATGGCAGTTATAATGAAATTATATATAGAACTGGTGATTTGGGATATTATAATGATAATAAGGAAATGTGTTTCTCGTCAAGAAAGGACTTCCAGATAAAGCACAATGGACACAGAATTGAATTAGGAGAGCTTGATATGGCTATTAATTCAATGGATAACATACAGAGAGCCTGCTGTATATACCAGCAGGAGGAGAATAAGATATACGCTTTTTATGAGGGGGAGCAGGATAATAAGTCACTCACTCATTATCTTTTATCCAAACTTCCTAAATTTATGATTCCGGAGGTTATGATTAACGTAAAGTCAATGCCTCTTACTAAAAATGGAAAGATAGACAGAAAAGCTTTAATGGAGGAATATAATGCTTAGTACAGAAAAAATCATTGAGATAGCGGACCAACATTCAACACCATTGTATATATTAGATAAAGAAGCACTTGAAAATAGAATTAATGAGATAAAGGCTATATTAGGAGAAGGGGTTACACTCTGCTATGCTATGAAAGCTAATCCATTTTTTGTAGATGCATTTAAACATCTTAATACTAAGTATGAGGTGTGTTCACCGGGAGAATTTGCAATATGCGAGCGAGAGAAGGTCAATATGAAAGATATTGTATTATCCGGTGTTAATAAGGAGAAAGCTGATATATGCCACGTTTTAAATGATTGCGGCGGAGTTGGTGTTTATACAGTAGAGTCAAAGGAACAGTATAGCCTTTTATCAGAATGTGCAAGGGAAGCTGAAGTTACAATAGATGTGCTTTTAAGAGTAACAAGCGGCAACCAGTTCGGACTTGATGAGGAAGATATTAAGGATATTGTTAAGAACAGGGAGCAGTATCCAGAGCTTAATATCCGTGGTGTCCAGTGCTATACAGGCACACAGAAGAAAAAGTTTGATATTATAAAGTCAGAAATAGAGTGGCTTGATGGACTTTGCGACAGTCTTTATGCAGATTATGGCTTTAAAGCAGAAGAATTAGAGTATGGTCCGGGACTTCCAGTATCATATTTTGGTGATGCGGCATATGATAATAATTATGATATGTTAAAGGAGCTTGCTGCTTTACTTGAAAATTACAAGACAAAGTACAGCATAACACTTGAAATGGGCAGATATCTTGTGGCTGAGTGCGGCGTATATGTAACAGGAATTGCTGATATTAAGAAGAACAAGGGACAGCAGTATGTAATAGTTGATGGCGGCATTAACCACGTTAATTATTATGGACAGGCTATGGCTATGAAGATACCAGCATATTCATATGTAAAGGCAGACGGAACAATAGTTAAGGACAGAAATGTAATGTCAAGGCTTAACGGAACAGATGATGAGAAATGGACAATATGCGGTTCACTCTGTACAGTTGCAGATCTTATTGTTAAGAATCTTCCAATTGGCACACCGGAATGTAATGACAAGATAATATTTTACAATATCGGAGCATATTCAATAACAGAGGGTATATATCTTTTCTTAAGCAGGAAGATGCCTGTTATAACAGCCTGCAATAAAGACGGAAGCGTGGAAGTGTACAGAGATGTAATATGTTCAGACAGAATTAATTCAAGACAGAATTTATTGAGTTAAATTTACTGGATTAAATATGGCTGATACGAAATAATCTGTATGGGATATTGCAGCTTATACAATATATGATAATAATTTATATAAAATATGCTTGACTTAATATATACATATGTTATATTTTGTATCTGATAGGATTCCTGTTTTTAGTGAGGGCAGAGTGCTTAATTGTAGCTGCCTTATATTATAATGGAATTATTTTAGATGGTGGAAGTTAACAATTTAACTATTCATGACGATATTTTTATTAAGAAAGGCTAGGTTTTTTATAATGGATCAGTTATTGGATATTTTGACAGAGGTTAATTCAGATGTGGATTACGAAACATGCGATACACTCGTAGATGATGGAATTTTAGATTCTTTTGATATTGTATCAATTGTAGGTGAATTAAATGACACATTTGATATCAATATTACTCCTGTTGATATTGTACCTGAGAATTTTAATTCAGCAGAAGCTATGTGGGATATGATTCAGCGTCTTTCTGAGTAATTAACATAATATATGGCTGTTCTTAGAGCGTGGTACGTTTAAGGATAGTCATTAATAAGTTAATTGAAGTTAGTATGTATGTAAGGCACGGAGGCCGAAGTCAGCAGACAAGGAGGAATGGTTATGGCAACAATTTCAGCTTATACTTCCAGTTCAATTTCAACATTGTTTTCTGGTCTTAATTCAAGCAGCAGTAACAACAGCTTTGGAATTGGAAGTCTTGATCTTAGTACTTACAATTCAATTAAGACAGGTGCTTACAAGCAGTTATTAAAGTCTTATTATGCTAAGAATCCTGTTTCATCAAACAGCAGTTCATCTAAGACAGATAACAGCAGTGCAACAACAATTTCATCACAGAAGATTAATGCGACTAAGACTAAGGATGCTTCAAAGGCAGTTGTTAATGATGCAACTGATTTAAGAAAGACATCTTTATGGCAGAAGAAGTCTGTTACTAATGAAGATGGAACAACAGAGAATAAGTATGACGCAGATGCAATCTATAAGGCTGTATCAGCATTTGTCAAAGATTATAATTCTATGATTGATGCGACAGGTGACTCTTCTGATACAAGTGTATTAAGAACAGCATCTAATATGGTTAATACAACCAAAGCTAATTCCAAGGTATTAAAGGAACTTGGAATAAGCGTTGACAGCAATAACAAGCTCGTTATTGACAAAGACACATTTATGGCAGCGGATATGTCAGTTGCTAAGTCGGCATTTGCTGGTGCAGGCTCATTTGGACAGTCTGTTGCTAACAGTGCAGCATCTATATACAGTAGTTCGGCTACTACATTAGCTAAGTTACAGACACAGAACCTTTATGGCTCTGATGGCAGCTACAGCTATGTTTCAGCTTCTGTATATAATCAGTTTACTTAAAAGAGAGGTTAAATATAATGGCATTATTAGATACATGGAGAAATCTTGCTTACCAGACAGAGATGGATAATAAGACAGCTAACGAATTCTGGGGAAGCTATTTTACACAGGAAAAGGCTATATATGAGCAGATTCTTGCAGATCCGGATACAGTAGTTAAAGGAACTGTTAAAGAACTTGCTGATAAGTATGGAGTGGAAGTGCTTCTTATGACAGGATTTCTTGATGGAATCAATGACAGTCTTAAAACTCCTAATCCAATTGAGACAATGGAAGAGGATACAGAAGTAAGTCTTGATTATGACAAAGAAAAACTTTACTACAATATGGTTGCTTGTAAGGCAGATTGGTTATATGAGCTTCCACAGTGGGATAACCTTCTTGATGAAGCTACAAGAAAAGATTTATACAAGAAGCAGAAGTTATCAGGAACTATCGTTAAGGGCAAGAAGATTGGACGTAATGATCCATGTCCTTGCGGAAGCGGTAAGAAGTACAAACAGTGCTGTGGAAAGAACGCTTAATTGGTAATAAACAGTTTGTCGGTTAACCTGCAGGTAGTCTTAAGACTGCCCGCAGGTCTTTTGAATTTATGCGAATTGGAGATAATATGGAAGCATATACAGGATTTGCCTATGTCTATGATGAGTATATGGACAATATACCATATGACGAATGGGAAGAGTATTTAGTAGAACTATTAAAAGAGAATGGTATAGACAAAGATAATACAGTTATAGACCTTGGCTGTGGCACAGGAACAGTGACAAGAATGTTGGAGAAAGAGGGGTATAACTGCATAGGAATAGATTTATCTGAGGATATGCTTTCTATAGCAAGTGACAAGACATATGACAGCGGACAGCAGATAATATACAGTTGTCAGGATATGAGGGATTTCGAAGTTCCATATGAGACAGATGCATTTATAAGTATTGGTGACTCAATGAATTATATAACAGCTAATGATGATTTGTGTGATGTGTTTAAATGTGTAAAGAAAGGCCTGAAACAGGGAGGAGTATTTATATTTGATTTAAAGACAATACATTTTTTTAAGGATATATTAGCTGATAATACATATGCTGAGAATAGGGAAGATTCAGCGTTTATATGGGACAATTATTATGATGAGGAAAGCTCTAACAATGAGTATGAGCTTGCCGTATTCGTAAGAAATGAAGATGGAACGTTTGATAGATTTGAGGAAGAACACTACCAGCATGGTTTTACTTTGGGAGAAGTAGCTGATGCTGTAAAAAAAGCGGGACTTAAAATCAGGAATGTATATGATGCATTTTCACATAATGTACCTGATGATAATTCCGAAAGGCTGTATTATATAATAGAAAAATAACTGCGTGCCATTATGCACGCATATAAGCAATAAAGTATTATATAACAAAAGTAATAATGAGTTATGTAATACGCAGATAGTGAATCGTGCACTGAAATATGCACAGGAAAGAGGAATGTTATGAAAGACTATATAGTAAGAGCAACAGCCGCTAATGGACAGGTAAGAGCATTTGCGGCTACTACAAGAGGTGTTGTTGAAACAGCAAGAAAAGATCATAATACAAGCCCTATAGCAACTGTGGCACTTGGAAGACTTCTTACGGGTGCAGCTATGATGGGAATAATGATGAAGAATGATTCAGATATACTTACTGTCCAGATTAAGGGAAATGGACCAATTGGTGCGATGACAGTAACAGCAGAGCCTAATGGACATGTAAAGGGCTTTGTTGCCAATCCGGAGGTTATGCTTCCATTAAAGAATGGACATATGGATATAGCCGGTGCAGTTGGTATCGGTGTTTTAAGTGTAATTAAGGATATTGGCTTAAGAGAGCCTTATGTTGGAGATACTATTCTGATAACAAGTGAGATAGCTGATGACCTGACATACTATTTTGCAACAAGTGAGCAGGTTCCATCATCAGTAGGACTTGGTGTTCTTATGAATAAGGACAACACAGTAAGGGAAGCTGGCGGATTTATTATACAGCTTATGCCTAATGCAACAGATGAGTTTATAGATAAGCTTGAAAAGAGAATTAAAGAGATTAAGTCGGTTACTAATATGCTTGATGAGGGCATGACACCGGAGGATATATTAGAGCATATATTAGGAGATATGGATTTACAGATACTTGATACAGTTCCTACAGAATTCTACTGCAACTGCTCTAAGGAAAGAGTAAGTGCGGCTGTAATAAGTGTTGGTAAAGAGGAGCTTCAGAAGATGATAGATGAGGGCGAACCAATAGAGGTAAACTGCCATTTCTGTAACAGCCACTACAAATTCAGCGTTGATGAGTTAAAGGATATGCTTATTAAAGCAAGATAATGAATATAAATCAGCTATTTCTTGAATTTATTATATAATTGCTGTATTATTAATTTAATATGGATTGATTAAGCAGGAACTGTTTAGGAGGAACTTACTAATGGATAACGAGACTGTTTCAAAGAATTTTATTGAACAGATTATTGATAAGGATATTGAGGAGGGACATTGCCAGAAGGTAGTCACAAGATTCCCACCAGAACCTAATGGATATCTTCATATAGGACATGCCAAATCAATATTACTTAATTATGGACTTGCCAAGGAATATAATGGTCAGTTTAATATGAGATTTGATGATACTAACCCAACAAAGGAAAAGGTTGAGTTCGTAGACTCTATTAAGAAGGATGTTGAATGGCTTGGTGCTAAATGGAATGGAGATGTTCTTTTTGCATCTAATTATTTCCCACAGATGTATGAAGCTGCTATCAGACTTATCAAGAAGGGAAAGGCTTATGTAGATGACCTTTCAGCAGAGGAGATAAGACAGTATAGAGGAACACTTACAGAGCCGGGCAAGGAAAGTCCTTACAGAGAGCGTTCTGTAGAGGAAAATCTCAAGCTTTTTGAAGAGATGAAGGAAGGTAAGTATGAAGACGGAGAGAAAGTATTAAGAGCTAAGATTGATATGGCTTCTCCTAATATCAATATGAGAGATCCTATTATATACAGGGTTGCGCATATGACACACCACAGAACAGGTGATGAGTGGTGCATATATCCTATGTATGACTTTGCACATCCTATTGAGGATGCTGTTGAGGGAATAACACACTCTATCTGTACACTTGAGTTTGAAGACCACAGACCATTATATGACTGGGTTATTATTGAGACAGGATATAAGACATCACCAGAGGAAAATCCTAAGCAGATTGAGTTTGCCAAGTTATATCTTACTAATGTAGTAACAGGTAAAAGATATATTAAGAAGCTTGTAGAAGATGGTGTTGTAGACGGCTGGGACGACCCAAGGCTTGTATCTATAGCTGCTTTAAGAAGAAGAGGTTTTACACCAGAATCTATAAAGATGTTCGTGGATCTTGTAGGTGTTACTAAGGCACAGGGTTCAGTTGAATATCCTATGCTTGAATACTGCATAAGAGAAGACTTAAAGCTTAAGGTTAAGAGAATGATGGCTATTCTTGATCCTGTTAAACTTGTTATTGACAATTATCCAGAAGATCAGGTTGAATATATGGACGTTGCCAATAATCAGGAAAATCCAGAAATGGGAACAAGAAAAGTACCATTTACTAAAGAATTATACATTGAAAGGGAAGATTTTATGGAAGAACCTCCAAAGAAGTATTTCAGAATGTTCCCAGGCAATGAAGTAAGACTTATGAATGCTTATTATGTAACATGCACAGGCGTTGATAAAGACGAGAATGGCAATATTAATTGTATTCATTGTACTTACGATCCAGAGACAAAGGGCGGCAATTTTGCTGGAAGAAAAGTTAAAGGAACTATACACTGGGTATCAGCATCAAGGGGAATAAATGCTGAGGTAAGATTGTATGATAATATTGTAGACGAAGAAAAGGGGGTATACAATGAAGATGGTTCTATGAACATTAATCCTAATTCACTTACAATTCTTAAGAACTGTGTATTAGAGCCAGAGCTTGCTAATGCCAAGCCAGAGGACAGATTCCAGTTTGTAAGAAATGGATATTTCTGCGTTGACAACAAGGATTCAAAGGGGAATGTATTGGTGTTCAATAGAATAGTTTCATTGAAAAGCTCATTTAAACTTCAGAAGTAATTAATGCCATTATAATGGCAGTATGGGTAATGATATGGAAATTAAAGATGAAAAGTCTTATATATTTGATAAGACGATGAAATGCAATGTATGTAACAAAGAGTTTACTACTAAGCAGGTAAGAACTGGCAAAGCCAGATATACAGGAACTAACGACATACTTAAGCCATTGTATACAGGAATAGATAGTACGAAGTATGATATTATTATGTGTCCTCATTGTGGCTATGCGGCAGTTCCGAGAACTTATGGAAAGCTGACACCTAAACAGAGGCAGCTAATCAGAGATAATATTGAAGGTAAATTCAAGGTTACATGGAAGGAAGAGGACAGCTATTCTTATGATGTAGCGATAAGACGTTGTAAAATGGCACTTCTTACGGAGATGATAACAGGTACTAATATAAGTGAAAGTGCGTATCTTTGTTTAAGATTAGCGTGGCTTTATGATGGCAGGATTGAAGAACTTAGAAGCCAGAATGCCAGTGAAGAAATAATTAACCAACACCTGAAATCCCAGCAGGAGTATATTCAGGATGCCTATAAAGGATTTAAGGAGGCAGTTCAGACACAATACCCTCCTATATGTGGTATGGATGAGAATACAATTAATTATCTGCTCGCCAGCCTTGGCATAAAATGCAAAGATTATGGTACAGCAAAGCAGTTTGCCTCATCAATAGTAACATCCAGGTCTGCACAGGCAGGTCTTAAGGAGAAGGCAAGGGGATTGTTAGGACAGATTAAAGCAAATGAATAGAATTAAGACAGTGTTTCAAAAGCTATGGTCATATGAGACATTTCATATATTCATGTATTCAATTGCACTAAATGCAGTGATTGAATGTCTTAATAACAGAGGATTAACAGGACTTTTGAAGATATTCACAAGTCCTGTTATCTTTCTTATGAACACCTTGATAATAATGACTACATTATCAATAGGGTTGTTCTTTAAGAGAAGAATATTTGTATATGTGCTTATGGCTGTATTGTGGATTATATTAGCATTTATTAACTTTGTAGTGTTGTATTCACGAAAGACACCATTTACAGCGATGGATATATATCTTATAAGTGATGCCATAAAGGTCATACCGCTGTATATTAATGTATTCCAGATGATACTTATAGTAGTCGGGATAATCGCAGTTATATCAGGGCTTGTAATGTTGTTTAAAAGAACAAAGGTGTATACACAGGAACTGCCATTATATAAGCAGTTATTACATTCAGGCTTTAAGTTTGCAGTGATATTCCTGCTTACATATGCGGTTGCGGCAAGCCTTATAATTAATGGATATGTACAGACACATTTTGGCAATCTTGCACAGGCATATAAGCAGTATGGATTTGTGTATTGCTTTACAAGCAGTATTAAAGACCGTGGAATAAGCAAGTCCAAGGAATATTCAGAAGAATATATTGATGGAATAAAAGATGAGCTTGATGAAAATGTACCTGACGCATCAGAGACTTCACCTAATATAATATTTGTACAGCTTGAATCATTTTTTGACCCTAAGCTTGTAAAGGGTGTTACATTTTCAAGTAATCCAACACCTAATCTTGACAGGATAATGAAAGAATATTCGTCAGGATATCTGTCAGTGCCTTGCTTTGGTGCAGGTACGGCTAATACTGAATTTGAGGTTCAGACAGGCGTTAACCTTGATGATTTTGGACCAGGTGAATATCCTTACAGGACAGTTATGCAGTCAAAGACGTGTGAGTCAGCCGCTTATGATTTAAGAAAGCTTGGCTATTCAACACACGCAATCCATAATAATGATGCAACATTTTATGACAGATATAAGGTATTCTCACATCTTGGATATGATACTTTTACATCTATTGAATATATGGATAGTGATTATCAGAAGACGCCACTTGGCTGGGCTAAGGATAAAATGCTTACAGCACAGATAAAGAAGGCTCTTGACTCAACAGAAGGAGCAGATTATATATTTACTATATCAGTTCAGGGACATGGAGATTATCCAACGACAATGCCAGAGGGCTTTATTCCAGGAATAACAGTTTCAGGATTTTTTGATGAAGAGGAACAGGTACAGTTCGAGTATTATGTTAACCAGATTCACGAGATGGATACATTTATAGGTGAACTTACTAATATGTTATCCAGAAGAAATGAAGAAACCGTACTTGTTATGTATGGCGATCATCTTCCAACATTTAATTTCACTAATGATACTATGGAGAATGGTGATATATACCAGACAGAGTATTTTATATGGTCTAATTATGGTTTAGAGAAGAAAGATATTGATCTTCAGGCATATCAGCTATCAGCTGCAGTGTTTGACAGGCTTGGAATATCAGAAGGTTATATTATGAAGTTCCATCAGGCAAAGCATAATGATGCTGATTACCTTAAGAAGTTAAAGGTACTTGAATACGATATATTGTATGGTGATAAACAGATATATGACGGAAAAGTTCCTTATGTAGCCACAGATTTAAAAATGGGAATTGACGATATTACAATAGATGAAGTGTATGATTATAAGGATTATGTATGTATAAGCGGTAAGAATTTCAATGATTTCAGCACTGTATACATTAATAATAAAGAGCAGGAAAATGCAGAGCTTATAAGTAGTACAATGATAAGAGTACCTAAACGCAGTATCAAATCAGGAGATGAAATAGCAATAGCCCAGAGAGGCAATGATAAGATAGAGCTTGGAAGAACCACATATATTGTGCCAAATTAATTAGAATTATAATAAATAAATTGACACTAACAATTGAAAATGTTAATATGAAAAAGGTGTAATCACCACATATTAAATTTGGAGGTACTTGAAATGAAAGGTACAGTAAAGTGGTTCAATAACCAGAAGGGTTACGGCTTTATAAGTGATGAGTCTGGAAAGGATGTTTTTGTTCATTATTCAGGACTTAATATGGAAGGTTTCAAGTCTTTAGAGGAAGGTGCTGCTGTTGAGTTTGATGTAACAGAAGGTGCTAAGGGTCCTCAGGCTGTCAACGTAACAAAATTATAATCCGAATGGTTTGCAGTGTGCCTTTTCCTGATTTATATATAGATTTTTGAAAAGATATATTGTTATACAATTAAGATTATTAAAGAGCAGTCGCTTCTGGGTGGCTGCTCTTTTGTATATAGTGGAGATGATTATTATAATTTTTTTTATATATAGTTAATTGTATAAGAAGTGCATTGTATGTTAGAATTAATAACAGATAAATATTACGGAGGAATTATTGTGGAAGAATATGGTATCAGTTTAGAAAATGGAATACCTGCAGGAGCAGAGAATATGCTGTCAGCAGGCGGAATTCTTTTATTATCGGCATTTATAGTGCTTACTATAGTTGTCATTAAAAGGTGGAATGGACGTTTTGTTAATGTGCTGGCTGGTGCATTTGCATACTCAATATTTGTATTTATATGCTGTAACCTGATTATGTCAGCACTTGCACTTATCCCATCAATAGATGAAGCATTTACTAATAACAGTACAGCATATACAGTTGTATATTCAATTCTTGCGGCTGTTGCAATGACATTTGCAAGATATGTATTGTGCAGGTTTATGAATGGGAGATTTGAAAGAAAAGGTGATATATATTTATCAGGTATAGGTCTTGCTTTAGGTGATGGAGTTCTATATGGACTTACAGTCATATCTACAATGTCAATAGCCACAGCTATTAACAATGAGGGGATTGATGCAATGATGGCAGGACTTACACAGAATGATACAGAAACATTTTACCAGACACTTGGTAATCTTGTTAATGCACCATCATATTTGTGGTTATTAATGGGAATAGCCTTCACACTTGATGTTATTCTTTCTATAGCACTTAGTGCTGCTATACAGGCATATGTTAAGGGTGTGGCTTCTTATATGACAGGCTGTTATGTTGCAATAATACAGTTTGCAAGTTATATATCATTCCAGATATTTGATTACAGTTCGCCAGTATCAATAATAGTCTGCTTTGTTATTAAGATGGTTATAGATATTGCGGCAATAGCATATGTGTTCAAGGTTGTTGTCAGGGAGATGAATTACGCTAATGACTGATATAGTAACTGGTTTAACAACAGAAGAGGTAAATAAATTAAAAGAGCAGGGTTTAGATAATATTCCTGTAGGCAATCAGTCTAAGACAATAGGACAGATAATCGCAGGAAATGTATTTACATATTTTAACTTTGTATTTGCGGTATTTGCAGCACTTTTAATTCTTGTAAGGTCATATATTAATATGACCTTTTTGCCTATTATATTGCTTAATACTATACTTGGTATAGTACAGGAAATAAAAGCCAAGATAGTATTAGACAGGCTTACTGTTGTTAATGCCCCTAGAACTAAGGTTATAAGGGACAGTGCTGTATCAGAGGTTGATTCAGTTACACTTGTTAAAGGCGATGTATGTATATTCACAGCAGGCAACCAGCTCAGTGCCGATGCCATACTTGCAGAGGGCTGTGTCAGAGTTAATGAGGCAATGGTAACAGGTGAATCTGACGAAGTTATTAAAAATAAAGGAGACATATTATTATCAGGAAGTTATATTGTATCAGGAGAATGTAAGGCAGTTCTTACGCAAGTAGGCCATAAGGCGTATGCGGCAAGACTGGCATTGGAAGCCAAGGCAGGGCGTAAGAAAAAAAAGACCGATATGATGAAATCTTTGGATAATCTTGTAAAAATAATTGGAGTTGTAATAGTTCCACTTGGAATTATTATGTATTTGCAGAGCCATTTCTTTCTTGGGCATACTATAAAGAATAGTGTTGTATCTATGGTTGCCTCACTGGTAGGAATGATTCCGGAAGGTCTGTATCTGCTTGCCAGCGTGGCTTTAGTAGTCAGTGTCAAGAAGCTAGCCAGGAGCAATGTATTAGTACATGAGATGAATTGTGTGGAGACACTTGCAAGGGTTAATGTGTTGTGCGTTGATAAGACAGGTACAATTACAAGACCGGATATGTCTGTAAGTGATGTCGTATTTTTAAAGGACAATGTAGGAAAGCTTATTGCAGGAGTTGCCGGCAATATGGATGATGATAATGAAACGATGAAAGCGATAAAGAATTATTACCATATTACGGGCAGGGATAATAGTGCAGAGAGAGTATACTCATTTTCTTCACAGAACAAATACAGCGGAGCAGTATTAGATGGCAGATGTTATATATTCGGTGCACCTGAATATGTACTGCTTGATACATATGCAGAATATGAGGATATATTTGAAAGATATTCAGGACACGGAGAAAGAATACTTGTATTTGGCGAGTGTGCGGGTGACCCTTGCGGTAATATTATAGAAGAAGCGGTTAATCCTTATGCTTTTATAATATTGGAGAATGAGATAAGGGATACAGCCAAAGAAACATTTGGATACTTTGCTTCGCAAGGTGTGGATATAGTTGTTATATCCGGAGATAATCCGGTCACAGCTTCAAAGGTGGCTGTGAGGGCAGGAATTAACAATGCAGAGAATTATATAGATGCAACGACACTTAAGAGCAGACAGGATATAAGGGAAGCGATAACTAAGTATACTGTATTTGGAAGAGTTGTTCCAAGCCAGAAGAAGGAGATTATAGAAGCCTATAAAGAAAGCGGCAAGGTTGTAGCTATGACAGGAGATGGAGTTAATGATGTGCTAGCGTTAAAATGTGCTGACTGTAGTGTGGCTATGGCATCGGGAAGCGAGGCAGCAAGCAATGCGGCACAGGTAGTTCTTTTAGACTCAGATTTTTCCAAAATGCCTCAGGTTGTGCTTGAGGGCAGGCGTGTGGTTAATAATATACAGAGGTCAGCTTCTCTGTTTCTTGTTAAAAATATATTCTCGATATTAACGACAATATTTACACTTATAGCGGCTAACCTTTATCCGCTTTATCCAACTCAATTGTCACTGCTTGGAGCATTTACAATTGGAACACCGGCATTCTTTCTGGCATTACAGCCTAATAAGAATATAATACGTGGGGATTTCCTTACGAATGTCATTATAAAGGCACTGCCCGCAGGAATAACTGATTTTATTATGCTGGCGGTGATATCGATACATGGTGCAGTTATTGGAATGAGCAATGAGCAGATATCAACAGTTGCAATAATAGTACTTCTTATAATCGGAATGATGTCACTTATAAGAATATGCAGGCCATTTGACTGGCTGAGGGCATTGGTATGTATTGCGATGGGGGTTGGAATTGCAATATGTCTATTATTCTTTAAGAAGATATTTGCAATCGCAGCTATCAATATGGTAATGCTTAATATGATTATTGTGTATGCAGTTGTTGCAGTTGGACTGTTTGTACTGATGTGCAGGATTGTAGGCACAGTAATAGAATATATTGAAGGTCATAGCAGAAGATTTAGAAAGCTTCTTAAGGGGTAGCTGCAAGATTTATAAAGATTGGTGGAGCTCTTGGTTGTATCGGATTGAATATATAAAATGTATATAATATGCAAAGATATATAATATGCAAAAGATATACAATGTATAAAATGTATGGATTATGCCGCTGTGGCTGGATTATAATCCATACATTTTTAATTTTAAAAGGCAGATTTATTTTCCGGCCGCCTTTTTAGAATAGTCAGTTGTTACAAGCTTTTCATAAGGCACATCACTGCCAAGCTCGCCAGACTGCTTTAATATGTCTTTAAGAAGCTCAAAGCTTTTCTTTTCAAAGATAGTGTCGCCCTTCCATGTATCCTGCGTCTTGTAACGGTCAACAATGGTTGTTATAGTATCAAGGTCGGTTTCAGGAAACTGTGGAGCGATAACTTCTGCGATTTCACTGCTGGTGTGGGAATTGACGTAGTCAAGGCCTTTCTGGATAGCGTTAGTAAAGCCTTGGATTACATCAGGGTGTTTTTCAATAAAGCTTTTGTTAGCACAGTAGGCAGTATAAGGAACATATCCGCTGTCAGTACCAAGAGAAGCTACTACATAGCCTTCCTTCTGCTGTTCAAGGAGCGTTGCAGAAGGCTCAAATTCTACAGTGTAATCAGCTATTCCTGATGTGAAAGCGGCTGCTGTAGAACCAAAGTCAACATTTTGAAGTATTGTGAGGTCATCTACAGGAGATATTCCATTTTTCTTAAGGATATATTCGAAAAGCATCTGAGGCATACCACCGGCTCTGCCACCAAGAACTGTCCTGCCTTTAAGATTATCCCATTTAAAATCAGTTTCATTATCGCGGGATACAAGAAAATTGCCTGCACGTTGGGTAAGCTGGGCGAAGTTGACAGCGTAGTCAGTAGAACCTTCCTGATATACATATATAGAACTTTCTGAACCCATAAAACCGATATCAGCTTCTTTTGATACAAGAGCGGTCATTACCTTATCAGCACCAAAGCCTGTGACAAGATTAAGGTCAATGCTCTCATCTTCAAAATATCCAAGCTCAATAGATACATATTGTGGTGCGTAGAATATAGAATGGGCAACCTCGCTGAGTGTAATCTTAACTGTAGAATTATCGGTATCTTTTCTGCACGCAAATGCACTCATTATCATCATTACACATAACAGCATAGCAATGACACGTTTGATTGTCTTCAATAAAATCCTCCATTCTAAATGTATAAAACACATTTTTATCTGTTCAATAATTATATTATTCAGATGAATTAATATATGTGATTAAATCTGTGAAAAATGATAAAAAAGATAATTATTTAGTTGGCTAAATATATTAAATATGTTAAAATAAACTATAAAAAAGTAGCAATGAATGGAGGTCGTTTTGTTATGTTTGGAAAAAATAGAACAGCACAAGACACATTAGGCAATGACAGAGAATTATTATTGCAGGCTATGGATAAGATTATAGCCGGCGATTTCAGTGAGGTCTCTGCTGAAGGTTTTAGAGATCCTATATATGCAGAAAAGCTTAACCAGATGATTGGCGCATATAAGAAAGCTAATAATAATTATATTATGAGACTTAATGAGGCAATGCAGTCTATAGGAGATAATTCATATGTTAAGAATATGCTTGATCAGGTGTATACGCAACAGCAGTCTATAACAGATATGAATTCTTCAAGCCAGATACTTAAGGAGTCAATTGGTAATATTTCAGACGCAATGGGTGAGATTCGTGATAATACCCACGATATGTTACAGGTGTCACAGAGTAGCGCTGCTAATATGAACGACAGTATAACAGTGGTTAATGAATCATCACAGAAGATAGCGGATATTAACAATCAGGTTAATGCATTCCACGAGAAGATTAATAAGATCGGCGAGATTGTTGATATCGTTAAGAAGGTAGCAAGCCAGAGCAATCTTCTTGCACTTAACGCTTCAATTGAGGCTGCAAGAGCAGGTGAAGCAGGAAAGGGCTTTGCAGTAGTTGCTGATCAGGTAAGACAACTTTCAAGTAATACATCTGAGTCGGCAGAAGATATTGTTAAATATGTCAATGAACTTAAGCAGGATATTGAAGTGCTTGCTAATTCAATGAATGAGACAACGGTCAAGTTATCAGAAGGTAATGAAAAGGTAGAGATATCATTAAGAGATATTGAGCGAATGAATGAACAGATGGTAGCAATCAATGCTTCTGTAGAAAGCATTTTCAATGACATTGACAGACAGTCAGAGACAACAACAGAATTTACTAATCAGGTACAGACAATAGCAGATTCTTACGGAATGCTGACTAAGGAATGTACAGAGACTGGTACCCATATATTCAAGATAGGAAGATACATAGATACCTGCCGAAGCGATATGTTCAGGGAAGCTGGTAAAGTAACAACTCAGGATATGTTAAAAATATTCGAGGTTGACCACTTTATTGTTATGTGGAGAGTGTATAACAATGTCGCAGATTTCGAGAGATTAAAGATAACACAGCTTAACAATCAAGACAGTTGTAAGCTTGGTAAGTGGATGCATGCACAGACAGATCCTAAGATTACAGGAAGTCAGGAATTCAAGAAGCTTGATTCTGCACACAGACTTGTTCACAAGTATGCTTGTGATTCTTGGATGGCTAAGGATAAGGGAGATGCTGCTGCAGCTATTGCGGCATTTGAAAAGTGCCGTGAAGCTTATGGAGAATTCAAGAAGGCTATCGGTGAGATGAGGAGCTATATGAGAACAATTGGATATACAGATGAGACTAAGATAGTTATCTTCAGGAATTAGTTAAATATAATCACAGATTATAAGATAAGCTGGAATTTACATAGCTGTCTTTAATGCAGGATATGCCTTAAGGATATAAGCTTGTAGAATTCCAGCTTTTTTTATTTATAAAATTTAATTATTTATATACTATTTATATATGGGATTTAATTAACAAAATTTAACCACATATATAATGGATTTTAATAATAAAACTCAATCATCTATATACTGGACTTTTTAATAATAAGAGTTCATAATATAAGTTATGAATAAATAATGATATATTCGTGATTACTATGACAAGCAGGTATGCATTAAGACGGCCTGTTGTCCCTTCGCAATACAGCAATGTTGTATTAAATTGCGTAAGAATGGAGATTGTTATGAGAGAGGTATATGTAATAGGACATAAGAACCCGGATACAGATTCGGTGTGCTCAGCAATATGCTATTCCAGACTGAAAAATCTGATTACTGGAAGTGAGGATTATATTCCTAAAAGAGCAGGACATCTTAACGAAGAAACTCAGTATGTTCTTGAAAAATGTGGTGTAAAACCTCCTGCATATATTAAAGATGTTAGACCTCAGGTAAGAGATATTGATGTCAGGAAGATAAGTGGAATATCGGAAGATCTTTCAGTAAGAAATGCGTGGAAATTAATGAAAGAAAGAGGTGTTGAGACACTTCCTATCATTGAAGATGATAAGCTGAAAGGACTTGTTACAATCAGTGATGTTGCTAAGTCATATTTTGAAATGTATGACAGTGATATATTATCTGTTTCAGGCACAAGTCTCAGTAATATCGTGGATACCCTTAAGGGCGAAGTTATAACTGGTGATATAGATAAGCATTTTAATAAGGGGAAGATGATTATTGCTGCCGCCAATCCTGATATGATGGAAAATATGATTGAAGAGGGTGATTTTGTAATTCTTGGCAATAGATATGAGTCACAATTATGTGCTATTGAGATGGAGGCGGGATGTCTTATAATATGTGAGGGTGCAAAGGTATCAAGCACAATAACCAAGATAGCTGCACAGCATAATTGTGTTATAATATCGACAGCGTATGATACATATACAGTTGCAAGACTTATTAATCAGGCCATTCCTGTAAGTTTCTTTATGAAGCAGGAAGCACTTATTAAGTTCAAGCTAAACGATTTTATTGAAGATATACAGGATATAATGGCTAAGAAGCGTTACAGGGATTTCCCAATTGAGGACGATACAGGCAGATATGTCGGTATGATTTCAAGAAGAAATATTATTAAGACCGATAAGAAGAAGATAATTCTTGTAGACCATAATGAAAAAAATCAGGCTGTATTTGGTATTGAGGATACTGATATATTAGAGATAATAGATCATCACAGACTTGGCTGCATACAGACGATAACACCTGTATTTTTCAGAAATCAGCCGCTTGGCTGTACTGCAACAATAATATATCAGATGTACTGTGAGCATAATATAGATATTGATAAGACGACAGCCGCACTGTTATGTTCGGCAATAATATCAGATACGCTTATATTAAAATCACCAACCTGCACACACTATGATGTTGATGCCTGTCAGGTATTAGCTGATATAGCTGGTATTGATATAGAAGAATACGGCAGGGAAATGTTCAGGGCAGGAAGTAATCTTTCCGACAAATCAGAAGAAGAGATATTCTATAGGGATTACAAGAAGTTCTCAATTGGAGAGATAACTGTAGGTGTTGGACAAGTAAATTGTATGAGTCAGGAAGAGATAGATGGGCTTATTAAGAAAGAAGCTTCTTATATCACAAGTGTTACGGATAAGTCAGATGAGATAAATATTGCATATCTTCTTCTGACAGATGTAATGAAAGAGACATCTTATGTTATGTTATCAGGTAAGAATGCTGAACAGGTGCTTATGCAGGCATTTAACCTTGATGAGATAACCAACAATTATGTAATACTTCCTGGTGTTGTTTCGCGTAAAAAGCAGTTCCTGCCAGCTATAGTTGAGGTATTACAGCAATAATGTGAAGGTGAGGATATATAGCAGTAATTAGTAATTTGCAGGTATAGTTGATGTAGATATATAGTGGTAATGCACAGGTATAGCTGATGTAAATATATAGCAGTAATTAGTAATTTGCAAGTATAGCTGATGCAGATATAATGTGGTATTGCATATGTATAACAGTATTATAAATTGGTATTGTATATATAGTAATATTACAGATTATAAAGTGTATATATGCACAGAAATGAGGAGTAACAACAATGAAGAAGTTAATGAGAAATGACCCTTGCTGGTGTGGCAGTAAAAAGCCTTATTGTGAATGCCATATGGATTTTGATAAGAAAATTGAAATGTACAGAAAGAAATTCCACAAAGTTCCGCCAAGAAGCATTATAAAGAATGAAGAACAGCTTCAGGGTATGAGAGAGAGCAGTAAGATTAATATTGCTGTACTTGATTATGTAGCTGAGAACATTAAAGTGGGTATGACAACACAGGAAATTGATGAGATGGTGTATGAAAAGACAACAGCTATGGGTGGAATTCCGGCACCTCTTAATTATGAAGGATTTCCAAAGAGTGTGTGTACATCTATTAACAATGAAGTATGTCACGGTATTCCATCATCTAATATAGTATTAGCAGATGGTGATATCGTAAATGTTGACTGCTCAACAATTCTTAATGGCTATTTTTCAGATTCTTCAAGAATGTTCTGTTTAGGAAATGTTGCACCAGAGCATAAGAAGCTTGTAGATGTTGCAAAGGAATGTGTGGAGCTTGGACTTGCACAGGTTAAGCCATGGGGACATCTGGGGGATGTTGCAGATGCAATAAGCAAGCACGCCAAGGAAAATGGATATTCAGTGGTTCGTGAAGTGGGCGGACACGGAATTGGTCTTGAATTCCACGAAACACCATTTGTCAGTTATGTTATTAAGAAGGGAACAGGTATGGTAATGGCACCCGGTATGGTATTCACTATTGAGCCAATGATTAATGCCGGTTACCCGGATGTATATGTTGATGATGACAATGGCTGGACAATATACACAGAAGATGATTCATATTCAGCACAGTGGGAAATAATGGTTCACGTTACTGATGATGGATATGAGGTTATGACATACTAATTAAGAATATATAATTATTATTTGATACAAATTATTATTGGATATAGAAGCTATCTGATGTGGAAGAATTCGTATGGTTCACACGCAGCTTGTATAGACAGGAAATATAAGGAAGATACAGGAGAGCGTACACCTGCCAGACCAGCTTTATATATTAATAAAGGGGCTGCCGCACTAAGAAATGTATATATTATATAGATTGATAGTTAAGTCGGTATATCTATATAGTTATATTTTCTTATTGCGACAGCCCAATTTTATGCTATAGACTATGATTTCATATTGGCATAATTATTTCTTGATACAGTTGCAGTTTTTATCAAATTCAGGATTGTATAGATAGTAATTATTACAGTCAAGCTTGCTCTGTATTATAGATAAGGCTTCACCAAAACGTTGGAAGTGGACGATTTCACGCTCTCTTAAGAATTTAAGCGGGTCGAGAACATCGGGGTCATCTTTGGCAAGCCTTATAAGGTTATCGTAAGTTGTTCGTGCCTTTTGTTCTGCTGCCATATCTTCAACGATATCTGTTATAGAATCACCTTTTGACTGGAATTCGCACGCATTAAATGGAATACCACCTGCCGCCTGAGGCCACACTGCTGATGTATGGTCTACATAGTAGGCTTCAAAAGGAGTTCCTTTAATCTGTTCCATTGTAAGGTTTCTTGTGAGCTGGTGAACCATTGTGCTAATCATTTCAAAATGCCCCAGCTCATTAGCTCCACGCAGTTGGATATGATTGCAAATGCACTAAAATAGCGGCTTCACATTTTCAAGAAAATCTCTAATCTAAATGAATTCTCTATGTATCGACCTATTCCCGGCAGGGACGGCATATCATTATGATATATAATCTTGTCTATGCAGTTCTTTAACAGGGAGTTCTTGTCTGCGGCTGATATGCTGTCATCATCAAGCGAAGTTAGGCACTCAGTAAAAGTAGTTATCTTATTCTTATAGTCAATTATAACAGGTGTGTTATTCTTTTCGTTCTCAATCTCAGCTTTTATGTTAAGTATCTGTGATTGTAATTTTGAATTACGTTCAATGTATTCTTCCTTTGTGTATATGCCATCCTCAAATGCGTCTTTTTGCCTTACATCTTTATTGTATAGTCTGTTAAGCTCATCTTTTAGGCTTGTTATGCGCTGCTTATGTATGTCAATATTATTATTTTCCTGTTCTTTCATCTTAATTTCAAAGTTGGCTATTGCATCAGCAAGAGACTCTTTAATCTTTGCAACAATCTGTTCATACTGGGCTGATTTGGTGTGGCATACAGCCTGCTTATTACAAAGCATAATAGTAGTTACTTTTCCGGTGTGGCTTCTTTTGTCAACGTATTTTTTCATTGACATACTGTGTCCGCAGGTGCTGCAGAAGAGAATACCAGCAAGAGGATTGCGAAGCTCTTTAAATTTCCTGACTTTAGGGGTAAGACCTCTTTTTTGCCTGGCCGCATTAAATGTCTCTTCATCTATTATTGCTTCATGCTTTCCATCAACGCATATAACATCATCACCTTTATTGCGAGGGCGTATTTTAGTTATCTGTTCATTCTCCCATTTTTTCACGACTTTGCGGCTGTTCCATACAACTTTTCCTATGTATATCGGATTATCTATCATATCACGGATAGTGGCAGCAGACCAGTTATTAGATTTAAGTGGTTTAATGTGCAGACTGTCAAGTGTTCTTGCTATGTTAGTAAACCCCATATTCTCATCAAGATAAAGATGATACATAAGTTTAATGGCTTCTGCTTCTTCTGGAATAATTTCCAGTGTGTGACATTTATCCTTACCAGTGCCTATGACAATTTTTTTATAGCCGTATGGGCGGACAGAGCATATATAATTCCCTTGCTTGACAGAAGCTACACGTCCTCTGTTAAGTATCTTTTTTGTATATTCAAGATAATCATTTCCCCGGGTTAGCTCCATCTCAAAAAACTTGCGGTCATATTCGTCTGATAGATTATATGTCTTAGTAGGTGTTATAACAGCGGTATTAGTGTACCTGAATGAATTAATAATCTGGCCGCAATCCTGTAAGTCTCCCCTTGATAATCGCTGTGGTTCTACGATAAGGACACCGGATATATTATCAGTTTCAAGTTCTTTGAGAAGCTTCTGCATAATAGGGCGGTCCTGTATAGTCTCCCCGGAGACAACTTCTCTGTATATACGTTTTTCTGGTATAGCTTTGCCATATTCTTTCATACAATAATCCTGCAGTATACGTTCGTGCTTTGCCAGAACTTCTTCAACAGTCTGCACAGGATCATCAGAGCGTGACTTTCTAAGATATATAATAATATTGTCAAAAGATACCATATTAATCATCCTCCTGTAAAATATATGCAAGTTGCACCGGTGCAACTCAAAAATGGGTACAAAAATAACACCACTTGCATAAGCGGTGCTTCAGGTGATATAATATGGCTTGATTAGGGCGGTATTATATCATTGTAGCATTGCTTGATGTAAGTATCGTGTAAAAGCTCTTGTGTTACCAGCACAGGAGCTTTTATTTTATAATTTTCTTATTAAAAGGCATTTTCCTTTCATATTTACCTCATCTGTATCTTTAGCTTTTATGATTTTATCTTTTTTAGATTTATTAAAAATATTTTTAAAATATAAATTTCTATATTTACATTTTTCTTTTCCGTTTTTACTCATAAATAAAATTAAAAATACACCTAAATCTGATATAGTTATTGTTTTGAGGAAACTTCTTTTCCATATGTATTTAGAAATTATATTCATATTGTCATTAAAGATTTTTTCAAGGTTTACTTTGTTTGATAAAGAATAATTATAACATTCGATACTCGAATTATTTTTGTTGAGCACGCAATAATGAGGAGTTTCTTTTAGCTGCACAGGCATAATTAATATGTAATCATCTAATTTTTCTTTTATATCTTCAATTGTTGTAAGATTATATACTGTTGCAGTAATGTTAGGAAAAAATTTATCTGCAATTACATTTAATATATTAATATCAAAAAACTCACCAATTTTTGTGTATGAATTTATAATACAATCTTGTATTGTATTATAATAATCTTCTAAATTAATATTGCTATTTGTAACTATACTATTAGCGATTTCCAAGCAGTATATACCGCAGGTATATCCTATTTGATTAGTAGGGCTGTATTTATTGTTCATAATAATCTCCTTATTAAGGCTTTTAATATAATAAATAAAATGTTATACTATTATGGTGTTCATTCCTGTCCCTCAGGAATTACTCTAAGAACTGTTAGCCTACCCAGCTAATGGTTCTTTTTTATTGTATAAAGTAAATTATCTCGGATATAATGGTAATATCTGAGGAGGTAAAATGCGCATAACAACGTGGCAGGCTAGAAATTCAAAAAATATTACTTTAGTAAAATTAGCGGCTTTGACCGGAATAAGCAAAAGCACATTAAATAATATCGAAAATCAAAAAGTATCTCCAACGATAGCAGAATTAGAAGCTATAGCAAAAGCGTTAAATATGAAAATAACTGATCTGTTTGAAAGTGATTACAAATAATTTCCATAATATTGGAAATCGTATCTGTTTCTAACACAAAACTAGCCAATAAATGTATAATGCAAGTATCTTATACGAGGGGGTACTGCTATGCAGGAAAAAATACGTAAAGCTGTTGGAAAGAATCCATCGCTTTGTACAGTACATATATACTAAAGAGTAGGGAAGGGACCAGGAAACTGGTCCTTATTTTTTACCTCGTAAAAATGTTATAACAATATTCCTTTGTTCTTTAGGTAGTTTGCAAAAGTCGCCTACCAGGTCTTTTTCTAAGTCAGTTAATTCATATTGTAATGCTAATTCATCAAGTATTGTTTCCGGAAGATTAGTAAACATATCACCAACACCTTCAACAAGCCAGGCACGATTAACATTAAATTCTCTACATATAGATATTATCGTTTGTTCTGAAATACTTCGTCGTCCATTTTCCCAGGCACATACTGCGGTACGAGTAACACCTAATACTTCACCAAATTTACTTTGACTTAAATTAAGAGCATTTCTTAATTCTTCAATTCTTTCATTCATTTTGCACCTCCTAATGATAATATAATACGACTTGTGAGCATTGTCAACAAAAAGTGAAAAATATTGTTGACAATGTAAGCAATGTGACATATAATGTGAGCGTAGAGAACAATGAGTGTTGCATAGACCACATTAGAGAAAGGAGGCAAAGCCTATGTCAGAAGTAAGAACACAGGATATTAAATTACAGACAGAAACAAGAGAAGCAATAGAATTTATAGAACTTCTTAAATCACTTACAAACGATGAAAAGAATCAGGTTAAGGGATATATTACGTGTCTTAGAAGTGTAAAGAATATTAAGACAGCATAAAAACTGATGTAGATATTTACACTAAAGGCTAAATGTTCAGGATTTGTTATTAAGAAGATATTTCATATTAAGTAAGCTCAGAGGAGGTGTAAGAGATGATGAATGAAGAAGATAAGACAATGACGTGAAAAAAATAGATATTTATAAATAGCAAAAAAGATAAAAATGTTGGTAATAAGTACAATCTTGAAACTAATATATATAGCAAAAGAATAGCGAGGTATAACATTATGGATGATAAATATGAACTGAAATTTGAAAAAGTATATCCTAATGGCTGTGTAGTAAGAGTTATGTCTCCAGTCCTCACAGAAGAGGAAAGAGCGAAAAGAATGGAAAACCTTAAAAGAGCAGCTGGAGTATATGCACGACATATGTTTGAACAGAGAGGAGCGAATAAATGAATATAGCGATGATAAAATGCTTGATTACACTAAAGGCTAAATGTTCAACTTTATTTTTAACAGAGGAGGTGTAAGAGATGATGAATAAAGAGAAAAAGAAATTAAAAGCTGAAAGACTGAAGAGTTTTCAAAAATTTAACCATTTATCAGATGATGAGATGGCATTGTTTGTTTATGTACATAAAAGGGAAAATGTGTACAAGGTTATTATTGTAATCCTAATAATCGCAATACTATTACTGTTAGTATTGATGTGATTATGGATACAACTATAGGTGTTATGAAAGATGAAAACATTCCTCTTACAAATATTTTTCTGCAGTGTATGCAATAGCGTTTGTATCTTTTCGTAAGGTGATATGTACCTGCAAAAGTATAAGGAATCAATTCTGAATTTGATGCTGCAAGATCTGGTTCAATAAATTCGATTTCAAGCAGATATTCAGAGTCTTTACCGAGAAATTTATCATTGGTGTGCTTTATGAATCGCATAATAAATAATTTGTATTTTTCAGTTAATGTAAGATTTACATTTTCAAAGCTATTCATAAGCACCTCATAGTTTTTTATTTATTGTAACACATAGTTATAGGAATGCAAGTGGAAGGAGTGAGTGTGATGATTATCAGGACAGAATATGCCAATTTTGGTAATTACAAGGACCTGCTTAGATTTATGCAGGAAGAGAATATTAAGGAAGTAACAGTAAGAACAGAATACTGGGGAGCTAAGCTCACTCCACTTAAGATGACACAGCGGATGTTATCCGTATGTCAGAGGAAAGTGTATAAAGAGATAATTTAATTAATCTAGAAATAAAGTAATGCAGAAAGAAGGTGCTGAATGAAAACCAGCAATAAAAGCGACAGAAATAAAAATGTATACAACTGTAAAATGTGTGGCAGGTCAATAGAACCTTTAAAGTTCGCGATGGAAGACTATGCCTACAAGCGAAATACTAAAGGTAGCAAAATAATGTATTATTGCAGTTACAATTGTATGCGTGCATCGCTGCTTGAAGATGAAGCAAAGAAACGAGCTAAGAAGCTGTCAAGACATAAGACGTCAGCAATAGTATGACAGTAGCCGGACGATAAGAGAAAGGAAAGATAGACCACAGGAAAGGGAAATATGCCAATGGGAGCACAGAAAATATTAGAAGAATTATTAAAAGCAGTATCAAAAAAAGATTTTTTAAGGGAACATTTATATATATCTCTGAGAAATAAAGAGCGTTGTAATGGTGAAATAACAAGGCCAAATAAATATCTTGAAAATATTAATGATGTTATGTCAGTGGAATTGAGTACATCGAGTGGCATACTTGGAAGATTAGAAGCAAAAAAGACATTGCTGCAAAAGGCAGGATTGAGCGTGGAGGAAGCGTGGGAAATAGCAAGAGCTAACACAATTAATAAAGAAGCTATAAATCCATATGCTGATGAACTGTTAGAAGCAGCTGAAGCTGTTGAAGATGATTTGCAATGCATAAAAGAAATAAAAAAGATTGTTAAAGAAGTATGCGGCAATATGACTGTTATAACAAGTAAAAGTAAATACGATGGTGCCGGCACTATATATGCAACGGAGAAGCTTAAGCAGTTTGCAAATGGTAGCAGATTATTAATTATACCCATAAGTATACACGAGCTTATTGCTATGAGGTATGAAGTTGGTATGGATATAATTAAGCTTAACGAAATCATAAGGAACACTAACAAGACAGGCTGTGAAAATAACGAAGTGTTAAGTGATAGAGCTTATGTTATAGATTTTTGAGAGATGAAAGATTGTGTATCCTTGGTAGTCACCGCTTTTAATTTGGTTATTTACTGTTTATATGACTAAATTAAAAATAATATGACATAGTTAAAAATGAAAGATGAAAATATGAATAAAATAGTACAGGATATTTCAAAAGAAATACAGAGTATGTCTGGAACATACACGCCTTACATAATATTCACAGACTGGTGCAAAATGCTAGCGTTATCTATATCAAATGCCTGTGAATTAACACACGGAGAATTGTGGAAATCAAGAGAGACTGATTATTGTAATACAGTGAAACGATATAGCGATGAGCAGTTGTTAAAGTTTGTTGATCTGGGGAAAATGCTTATTGATTTATATGAGCAGGAAGGTCCATATGATGCACTTGGTGATATATATATGACGGCAAATTGTGGAAATAAATCAACAGGACAGTTTTTTACTCCATTTAATATAAGCGTTCTTACTGCACAGCTCCAGAGCTATCCAACAGAAGGAAGAATTGAGTTAAATGAGCCATCCTGTGGAGCGGGTGGAATGATATTAGCCACAGCCAAAGTTATTAATGAGCGTGGTGGAAATGCCCAGAGACAATTAAAGGTAACAGCAAATGATTTAGACTGGAATTCTATATATATGGCTTATGTACAGCTCAGCTTGAATGGAATAGATGCGGTATGTATACAGGGAGATACTCTTGCAAATGAAGCATTCTCGGAGAAAAAGGCATTGAGAACACCTAAGAACAAAGGGGTATTGTTATGAGCGAAAGAGATGATCTGATGACTAAATTAAAGCAGATACTAATTGAATATGGTATACCGCCAGATGACTTAAATGCAAAGTTATATCTTGCAATAGATCCGTATGAAATACAGTTAAGAAGTACAGAATTAGTTGTTGCAGATGAAGAGACAACAGAAAAGTATATTAAGCTTTTTCTGGTTAATAAGAGAGTTTCGGGCAGGACAGAGAATACAATAAGGTTTTATGGGCTGAGTTTAAAGATGTTTTTTGCTGAGTGTCCGAAGCTGCCAACGGAAGTAACATCTGATGATATTAAAAGATTTTTTGCATTAAAAGAGATTCGCGATGGCAATAGCAGGGTTTATATCAAAAACCTTTCAAGAGTATTGTCATCATTTTATCAGTGGATGCAGAGGGAAGAGTATATAACGCGAAATCCCTTTAATAAAATTGATGAAATTAAACTGCCTAAAGTGAAAAAAACAGCGTTTACAGAAATGCAGATTGAGCTATTAAGGTCATGCATAAATGCCAATGATTTAAGATTAGCGTTAATGTTTGAGATTATGTTATCAACCTGGTGCAGGGTATCAGAGCTGGCAGGAATAAAAATATCTGATTTTTCGGAAGACAGGGAGTCAGTTCTTATACACGGCAAAGGACAAAAGGACAGGATATGTTATATGAATGCAAAAGCTAAAATTGTACTTGTACAATATATGGAATACAGAGATGATAACAATCCTTATCTTTTCCCATCGTGCAAATATACGGCTACAGAAAAACAAGCTTTTTCTTCTGGTACAAAAAGGCTTAAAAAGGAAGAACTATGTAACTGGTGGCATTATAAGGAATATATAGGAGATGGACACATTGATAAGAGTTCGATTGAAAGCAAAATTCGAAGGCTGGGAAAAAAGGCAGGTGTTGATAATACGCATCCCCACCGCTTCAGAAGAACAGGCGCAACATTCGCACTAAGAAGAGGTATGCCTATAGAGCAGGTATCTAAGCTGTTGGGACACGAAAGTATTGAAACAACGCAGATTTATCTTGATATATCAGATAGAGAGTTGGAACAGAGCCATAAAAAGTATGTATAAATAATTAAGGGATTTTTCAATGCAGTTCGTAATTTTATAGTTAAGGAGTGCATATGGAGTTTGCGGCAAGTAAGGAAAAGGCAAGAGTAATTGATGGAATAACATATATTAAAGTGGTTGAGCCATATTACAACGATTACAAAGGAGTTATATATGCGAACTGCCCTTATTGTGGTTCACAAGTGCAAAGAGTATGGAATCTTAAGCACTGTGGAAATTGTGGCGGAGCTATTCTATGGAATGATATACACGTTAAAGGTATTGGTGATATTCCATAATATTTGGCTTTTTATCTTGTAGTTAGGAAAAATAAATCCTAATTGGTAAAATTAAATCCAAAAAAATCAGAATAACTCCAAATTGATAAGAAAAAATCAAAATTGGTAAAACTAAATCCAAATTGATAAGAAAAAATCAGAATTGGTAAAAAGGGAAAAAGATGGATAAAAAAGAATTATTAATTTTACTTATGCTTAGGGAAAATAAAGCGTTTGGAAATGCCACGGCAATGTCATTACAGGAACTTGTATCTACGGATGGACTTGCAGGTTATAGAACTAATACGCTTTATAAGAGTGTACAGAAGCTTTTAGAAGCTGGGTTTATACAGCATGGTCTTAAAGATGGACATGCTAACACATATAGTATTAGCAAGACTGGTTTAGAAAAGATAGGAGAATTTGAAGTATGAAAGACATTGGTTTTATAGGAGTAGGACAGGCCGGAGGCAATATAGTCCAGCTCTTTGAACAGGAAGGTTATCCGGCGATGTATATTAATACGTCCAAGGAAGACCTTAACACATTGAAGGATAGTAAGTATGTATATCACATAACAAATGGCGAAGGTGCTAATAAGGACAGGGATAAAGCTAAGAAGCTTGTAATAGATGACTATGATAATATAGTAGCTATGGTTGATAAGGTTATGGACTGCGAGATATTGTTTGTTGTGTTTTCATCCGGTGGAGGTACTGGTTCTGGTACAGGTCCTATGCTGATTGATCTTATGCTGGATGAAAACAGAAAGGTAGGAGCTGTTACAATTCTTCCAACTTCAGATGAGTCTATAAAGACTAAGTATAATTCTTATGAGTGCTTCAGAGAGCTGCTTAGTCTTGATAAGATGGCATCTCTGTTTATCCTTGATAATTCTAAGGCAGATAAGTTTTATATTAATAACAGATTTGTCCAGATGTTTGACAATTATGTACATATTCCTGATAACTATTCTTCACAGCGAGGTAACATCGATGATGCTGAGATTAAAGAAACTTTATTAACACATGGTATGAGTTGTATTTATAGTGCAGGAAATACTAATATGGCTGCTTTAGCCAAGAGCATTTTTAGCGATATATATGCTCCGATTGAAGGCGATAAGGTTAAGTATATTGCACTGGCAGCAGATGAGAGCATTAGCAGTTTTGAAGAGCTACATAAGGCTGTAGGCGTTCCATATGATGAATTCAGGACTTATACAGACAGTGACTGTATTCTAATGCTTGCAGGACTTAATTATCCTTTATCAAGGCTGGATGAGCTACATAGTGATGTATTATCCGGTAAGGATATTATTATTAACAACACTACTGTGAGCAGGCAGGAGCTTAAGGATGACTTTGATTTTGTAAAGAAGTCTCCGGGAGCTATGCCAAGGGCTGAACCTCAGTCTAAGAGAGATATTATGGCTAAGTACCTTAAAAGATAGGAGCATATTTTATGGCAAGACCAGTTAAGAGTAATCTTGATTACTTTCCTTTAGACTGCAATCTTGACCAGAAGTTTCAATTACTGGAAGCTGAGCATGGAATAGCCGGCTTTGGTATCATAGTACGCCTTTTTCAGACTATATACGGAGAAGAAGGGTATTACATGAAGTGGGATAAGGATTCACTTATCCTGTTTGCAACTAAAATCGTCATGGATGGTGACATTAATTACAAGACAAATTTTATAAGTTCAGTGGTAAATACGGCACTGAACAGAGGTATCTTTTCAAAAGAAATGTACGACAAGTATCAGATCCTGACAAGCAGAGGAATTCAGGAACGCTATGCCGAAGCATTAAAACGTCGTTCAAAAATTTTTTTGGAGAATGCATACCTTTTATTAAAGTCACCCTCAAATGTAGTAAATGTTGCAGAAACCGAGGTTAATGTTGCAGAAACTAGAATTAATGTTGACAATAATGCAACAAAGAAAAGTAAAGTAAATAAAAGTATATATAGCGCACACGCGCGTAACAAATTTAATAATTTTGAGCAGCGTGAAAAAAGAGATGAGAGTTTTTATAATTTGCTTCTTGATAATTCAAAGGAGACAGGCTGATGCATAGAGAGATTAAAGAGATTAATAGATGTATTAAAAAATATGCTCATCAGACAGTTAAGGCACAGAAGCTTAATACTACGGATAATGAGCACTACAGATTGCGCATAAGGACACTTAGATATCTGATGATGTTAAAAATCCTTTTAGTGGAAATGGATGCGGATCAGATAGGTGAGCTTATGTTAGAAGCTGATAGAAGGATAAATATTACTACATAACTATCTACATAGCTGAATACTGGTTGATTATAATATCACAATTATTTTTATAACCGGAGATAGTGGAAAGCGGGGAATAAGTAATGGCTAAGCTGAGCAAAGAGGAGCAGGCACGAAGAGAAGGTATGTCATATGCCCTGAGAGTTGCCAGGGAAAAGGGTATAGATGGACTTGAAGAGGAGCTTAAGTTCAGACAAGCGTATGATGTACCACTTAAGATATCTCAGACAGAGCTTGAGCATTTTGCAGAAACAATTAAACAGACAATAATGGACACAGTACTTCTGATGAGCGCATACGTCCTTAGGGATAATTTTGGATTTGGAACTAAGCGTATGAACAGATTTATCCGGAAATTCAACGAATATACAGAAAGTCTTGTTGGTGGATATGTGAAGTGGAAGGATATAGCAGAAGCTATGACAGCAGAAACCGGTATTGAATTCCACATAAGGTCTGATGATGAAGAACTGAGGTGCTGATATGACAGATGATTATGAATGTGAAGGACGGATGAATATATTCGAATTCCTGGCCAAGGAACCAGAGGCGAATGATTCCTGGGAACAAGTGGACGGAACGTGTAGGAGGCATGTATGGAGAGATTAACAAGCAACAAGGCAATATCAGATATGTCAATGATTGAACTGGCATATAATTGTTGTTATGCAGATAATGATGGCAATGCCAGATATAGAAATTACGGGTTGGATATTGATAGCAGAAAGTTTGTAAGAAGTCTTATCAAAGATATATGTGAAGATGATTTATCGGATATGACAGATGAAGAATTTGATGAGTATATGAGTGAAATGTTATCAATTGAACCTGATAGCCAGATAGGGTTATTGGCATTATTTTATCGTAATTTATGGGCTATGGCTGATTTAAGAGAAAGACTTAAATATTACGAAGATTTAGAGCTGGATGAGTATATTGAACAGGGCAGACTTCTTAAATTACCCTGCAGCATAGGAGATAAGCTTTACTGGATAGATACAGAAGATGATGAAGGTAATGTATGTTTATGTATCAAGAGATATGAAGATTATGAACCAGTAGTTGGATTCTCCAAGTATAAGAATGGAAAATTATATGTTCATATCGGATATGAGGATAATCCACCATTAGAAATTGGAAGTATATATGCTTTATTGACCATAGAAGATGCGGAAAGAAAGCTGAAAGAACTGAAGTTTAAAAATGCGTATATGAAATTATCTGAGAAAGTAAGAGGTGAAGAATAATGGCATTTTGCAGATGGTATCAAAAACAACTTGAAAATGTAACGGAGTATGAACAAGAACAGTGTGAGAAAATGGACAGGATTGCATGACTTGTCCTGATTTGTTAATAAAAGAAAACGTAATGGAATATAGAACAGAAGTATCCAAAATGGAAGATAAGGAATGACGTATGTGGAAAGTAACTAATAAAGATGGCAGCGTATTGGAAATAGACAGGGATAACAGCCTGATAATATATCTGAATACGCTTAACAATGAATCAGATCTGGAAGAGATAGTTAGGATTGAAAAAAATGAAAGCGATAATTAAATATCCAGGGAGCAAATGGTCTATTGCTAATTGGATTATTAATAAATTTCCGGAACATCATAGTTATCTTGAACTATTCTTTGGAAGTGGTGCGGTGCTTTTTAATAAATCCAGGAGTAATATTGAGACAGTAAATGATCTTGATGATAATGTTATTAATCTATTTAATTGGATTAAGAATGATCCGGAAAAACTGGCACATGAAATCTATTTCACACCATACGCAAGAAACATATATGAAAATTCTAATGATAACATTCCAGAAGAAAGTCTGGCTAAAGCTGTTAATTTTTGTATTCAAATTAATATGGGATATGGCTGTAGAATATTAGACAGAGTGGGTTGGAAGAAAGATGTTTATGGTCGAGAGAAAGCATATTCAGCTATAGATTGGTGCAAACTTCCTGATAGGATTATACAAGCGTCAGAACGATTGAGAGGAGTACAGATTGAAAATAAACCAGCGGTAGAACTTGCTCAACAGTTTAATCATAAGAATGTGCTAATATATGCAGATCCACCATATATGCAGGAAACAAGATGTTGTAAGCAATATAATCACGAGATGAATGATAAGGAACATAGTAATTTGCTTGATGTATTATTAGCACATAAAGGACCTGTATTAATAAGTGGGTATGATAATGATTTATATAATGATAGATTAAAGAACTGGTATAAAGGGGAAACAATAAGCTATACACGTAATGGTACTAGAAAAAAGGAAATATTGTGGATGAACTTTGAACCAGTTAGCCAATTAAGTTTGTTTGATTAAGATTGAGAGGAAAGAAGAATGAGCAGAGTATACATAAGCGGTCCAATAACAGGAATAGAAGATTATATGGAACGCTTCAGCAATGCCGAGAAAGAATTAAAAGAGCAAGGTTTTAGTGTTGTTAATCCAGCAAAGGTGTTATCACAAATGCCAGCAGATACAACAAGCTATGAGGAGTACATGCAGATGTCTATGATGATGTTAAGTATGTGTTCACACATATATATGCTTAAAGGCTGGGAGAAGTCCATGGGAGCTAACAGAGAGTACGGATATGCTCTTGCAACTGATATAATAATTATGAGAGAAAAGTTCTAAAATAAAATATTAAAAATAATAAAAAAATATTATATAGAACTATTGACATAGGGTACACCATATGTTAATATATACTTGTAAGGAGGTGATACCCATGTCGAAGAAAAAAGAAAAGTCCGATAATGCAAAGACCTGGCTAATCGGAGCATTAACGGACTTGATAATCGGAATAATACTTCTGATTATCGACAAGCTTCTAAGTTAACTTAGAATATTAAGGGATGGGGCGAAAGCCCTAATCCCATTGATAATATATCACAATCTAAACTAGATAGAAAGGGGTAAGCATGTTATTTAAGTTAGGAATATTTTTTATAGCAATAGGTATTGCAAAGTTAGTCGTATATGTATGTAAAAAAGAGAGGAAAGATAAATGCCAGTAGGAAAACCAAACAGTCAGACAGTTGCATCTAAGAAGTACCAGGACAAGGCAGGATATATGTCTAAGTCATATAAGCTTAAGAAAGATGTTGTGCAGGAATTCGCAGATAAGTGTGAGGATGATGGTAAAAGTCAGGCATCAGTCATAACCGAGCTTATGAGATTGTACATTTCTGGAAAGATTGTGTTATAGTGAATATGCAGTATCGGCTTCTAAAATATAATGTTTGGAGGTCATAGTAACAGATGGGTAGAAGAATTAAGTATTTTGCAGGGCAGCATGAAACACAACCTATAAAGGATCCTAAAGAGATAGATGCGTTATATAACTATTTTATGCAAAGGCAGAATAATGCGAAGTCGGATGTTAAGAGATACCAGGCAGACAGAGATTATATGTTGTTTCACATCGGACTTAATACAGCTTTCAGGGCTGAAGATTTACTGCAGCTCAGGGTGGCTGATGTTGTTAAGGGATATATACAGATTAAAGAAAACAAGACTGGTAAGATGCAGAATTATCGTATGAATAAACAGTTGCACCAGGATATACTTGATTATATAAGCAAGTATAATCTAAGTCTGTATGATTATCTGTTTCGAGGACAGATGAAGTATTTTAATGACAGGTCATATATATATCCTATCAACAGGCAGCGTGGATATCGTATAATTCATAATGCTGGAGAAGCTATTGGTATTCCTTATACATTCGGATTGCATAGTTTGCGTAAGACTTATGGATATCAATATATTAAAAATGGTGGTAATGTATTAACACTTATGAAGATGTATAATCATGATTCACCTGATGTAACTCTTAGGTATGTGCAATGGGGACGTGAGGATGCGGAGCACGATAGAAAGGAAATGTATATAGGACCAGGAAAGCATAAGAAGATATCATAATTGTGTGATATACAGAAAAATGCGAATTATAAATGACAAGCTGCTCTTGTATAATAAAAAGAGCAGCTTGTCGCACATAATCTTTATCTTTAGTTGTGCTTTATGAAAATATCATAAAGACAATTAGATACTACATTAAGTATCAAATTAAATACAATTTCAAATATTAGATTATTCATAATAAAAAATCTCCTTTTTGATTTTTTTGAAAGACTAGATATTTCTTTCTGATTAAGATATAACAGGCAAAAAAATTTTTTAAAACTAACAGCAAGCAGCCTTTTTAGAGCTGCTTTTTTTATGTACAGATGATAATACTTATCCACAAAAAACAGAGTTATTAACGAGTTATTAACTTACGGTATACTTTTTGTAATTGAGATAAAATTGAAATATAATTAGAGCATAGAAGAAACAAGGGTTTGAGAATATTTCTAAAGGCTTATAAAAAATTATACACTTTTAGGGATTATGTATACTTTATTAAAGGGTGATAAGATGGGGTATGAAGACAAAAAAAGATATCTGGATATGTACAGGCATTATGTATCAAGGATGGATAACTATCAGACTGAGATTGATTTTATTAATTCGTTATATGGATTATCGTCACAAGAAATATCTGATATGCCAAAGGCACATAACCAGAGCGACTTATCAGACAGGGTTATTAAGATTGATAAGGAAACAAAGAAATTTATAAACAAGTTAAGAAAAGAGGAAGAGATAGCAGCTACAAAGGCAAGAGAGGTTCTTACTGTTATTAATACAGTCCAGGATGAAACAGATAGGAGAATATTAATAGCTAGACATATACAGCTTATGAATATGAAGGACATTATGAAAGCAGAAGGCTATTCACGCAGTGGACTTATAAAGCGCTATAAAAGGGCTGTTAATTCAGTACAGTTATAAAAATATTAAAAAAATAAAAGAGTGTACACCAGTACACATTAATATGTGTTATTTTAATATAGTCGATACTGCATCGAATCCTATCTTTTATGCATTGAGCGCTAGAAATAGCGCTCTTTCTTTAAGATAAAAGCAGTAAGACCTATGACATATACGTGAGTCATAGTGAGGGCAATATGATACAGGATGATATTGATTATGTAAAAGAGTGCATAAAGAATAATGAGGTGCATCGTTTTTATATATGGAGCAAATGGTTAAGAGTCCGGAAAGAAATACTTAAGCGTGATCACAATGAATGTGTTGACTGTAGAGCTGCTGGTAGATATACGAAAGCAACTACAGTACATCATATTAACTATGTAAAGCATCATCCTGAGTTAGCTCTTGAGGCTATGTATATAGATGACAAAGGCTGTGAACAACGTAACCTTATAAGTTTGTGTCACGAATGTCATGAAAAAAGGCATGGGTATAGACAAAAGAATTATCGGGCACCATTGACAGAGGAGCGGTGGGATTAGATACCCCCGGGTAAAAAAATGCAAAAATTTTTGGCTCTGACAAATACCGGTGCAAAACTCGACAATCCAGATTTGCCTTGCACATTATGTAAAAAGTGATTTTATAGTTTTTCAGGGTATGCGTAACATATTTATAATATATATGCATACAGACACAAAATCGCTGTTTCAATTTTAACTTTCAAGAATTCAGACAGGAGGTATGTATGGCAACGATATCACAACGTATCAGGTGTTCATTAATTGAGCAGCTCAATCGTAAAAATGCAAAAGAATATCACTTTGAAAAGCTTGTTGATGATTATTGTGAATTGTATGATATCAAAGCTAAACTTATCAAAGATGTTAAAGAAAATGGTGTAACTATAACAGAACTTAATGTTAAAGGTTATGAAGTCCACAAAGCTAATCCTGCAATCTCTGAAATATCTAAAATCAGTGGAGCTATGCTTAAGATACTTTCGCAGCTTAATATATCTGCAGAAGACAATATATCCGAGGGTGAGGATAAGAATGATACCGGATTATAGGATACAGAAGTACATTGACCTTGTAAGAAAAGCTCCATACAAGATGTGCGAAGAACAGTATCAGTTGTGTGACCTTATTGAAAAAATATTTGAAACAGAGGAACTTGTTGTTGATTCAGAACAATTAGATAAATATTTAGCTTTCCAGAAATACTTTCCATTCGATTTACTCGACTGGGAAGTATTTTGTTTTGCACTGCATAATTGTGTGTATAAGAAAAATGGACAGCTTCGGTTTCCAGTACTGCTTATATATGTGGGGCGTGGTGCCGGAAAGAATGGATATCTAGGTTTTGAAGATTTCTGCCTGTTAACACCTGTGAATGGTATCAAGCACTATAACATTGATATATTTGCTATGTCGGAACAGCAGGCAAAAACCTCATTCAAGGATGTATATAACGTGCTTGAGGAAAATAAAAGCTTTATGAAAAAGTACTTCAAGTGGACGAAGGAAGTAATAACAAATATTAAAACTGGTTCAGAATTTGCCTTTAATACATCTAATCCAAAGACAAAAGATGGTTTTCGACCTGGTAAAGTTGACTTTGATGAATATCACGCTTATGAGAATATGAGGCTGGTTGATGTAGCTGTTACCGGCTTGGGAAAAGTTCCATTTCCAAGAAGAACAATAGTTACCACTGATGGAGATGTAAGAGATGGACCTCTTGATACTATGCTTGATAAGTCGCGCAGGATATTAAGTGGTGAATTGCCTGATAATGGTATGATTCCATTTATATGCCGGATAAAAAACAAGGATGATATTAAAAATCCGGAAAACTGGCCAATGGCTAATCCATCATATCCATATTTTGCTAATCTTCAGGAAGAGATGAAGCTGGAATATGATGATTATGTTATAGATCCTCTTGGTAATGCATCTTTTGCAACTAAAAGGTGTAACTGCCCTGGCGGAGCTATCAGGGAGGATGTGGTTACTGATTGGAAGAACATAAAGGCGACAAATATTATTATTCCTGAATTCGAGCATGGAACTAATGCTGTGGGTGGACTTGATTATGCCAGCACGGAGGATTTTGTATCTGCGGCAATCCTTGTTATTCAGGATGGAATAGATTATGTGCATCAGCATACGTGGATATGTGAAGCAAGTAAAGATTTGCCACGTATCAAGGCACCGCTAAGAGAGTGGGAACGCAGGGGATTATGTGAATTCGTAAAAGGTCCTGAGATTAGTCCGGACTTGCCGGCACAATGGTTTGATTCTATGAATGAACGCTTTAACATTTTAAAGATAGGCATTGATAAGTACAGATATACACTTATGTCTAAGGCACTAGCTGAATACGGATTCCTGGCTGATAAGGATGGAAAAATAAAGATAGTAAGACCATCTGATGAAATGCAGCTTATACCAACGCTTACAAGTCTGTTTAATAATAACAGGATAGCAGTTGGTGATGATCCTATGATGAGGTGGTGTATTAACAATTCTAAGAGAGTTACATCATCTGCAGGTAATATGACTTATGGAAAGATTGAACCTAAGTCACGTAAAACGGATGCATTTAAGGCATTGGTGGCAGCAGAGATATGCAGGGATGAGCTTATTGCTATGAATGAGATTAATCAGACAATGTTCAACACTATGAATGTATATACATATTGATTGATATTAACAATGACAATAACGATGGGAGGTGAGGGCATTGGGAATAAGAGCTTTTTTTACAGATCTTTTAACAGGTAAATCCAGGGAAGCTGCTTTCAGGCAGGAGATGGAAGCAGTATATGATTCGTCTGAGTACCAGGCTATATCAGAATGTATATTTGATATGAATATTGGCATTAATATGATTGCAAATGCTATTGCAAAATGTGAATTTCAGACAAGGATCCGTGGCAAGAATGTAAAAAAAGATGAATATTATCTATGGAATTATGCACCAAACAAGAATGAAAGCTCAACATATTTTATAAAAAAGATGGTGTCGAAGCTCTTAAAGAACAACGAATGTCTTGTATATGAACTTGCAGGGCAGTTGTTTGTTGCTGATGGATATACAATTTCTGATGATGTTGTACATGAGAAAGTATTTTCTAATGTCAGTACTGGAAGCTTTTCTGTAAATAGGGTGTTTGGAATGTCGGAAGTATTATATTTTAAAAATAATAATGAGAATATGACGGCACTTCTTAATGGCATAATAAACAGCTATGACACTTTAGTCCAGACGGCTTATGAAAAGTTCTATAAATCAGGTGGCGAAAAGGGCATACTGACGATTGATGCACAAAAGATTCTGGGAGATGCCAAACTGTTAGGAAAAACATATGAAGAGATAATGGATGAGATGATGAATGTCCGCTTCAAGAAGTTCTACAATTCACGTAATGCGGTACTTCCATTGTTTAATGGTTATTCCTATGAATCGAATGGAGCTAAAGAGTCAACTAAGAAATCCACAAGCGAGTTAAAGGATTTCATAGATGTTAATGATGAGATAAAGAAAAAAGCTGCAGGAGCGTTGAATATCCCATATGCGCTATACGCTGGTGAGATAGCAGATATAGATGCTCTTATGGATGAATTCATAACTATAACGATAGAGCCGTTGTGCGACATATTACAGACGGAGATTAACCGGAAACGCTCAGGCAAGGAGATACTTAATGGTACTGGTCTTAATATAGATACATCATCTATATCTTATATAGACATATTTAAGAATGCTGAAAAGTCAGACAAGCTTATATCTAGTGGACTTTACAGTATTAATGAGCTTCGCCATAAGCTGAATGAACCAGCAATAGATAGTTCTATCGGCGATACTCATTATATTACTAAAAATTATGACATTATGAAAGAAGGTGATAATGGTGGACAAGAGAAAAATGATGTTTAGACAGGAGAAGAATGATTCAGGGGCTACTAAGATATATATTTATGATAATATAACAGCTCAGGGTCCTTTTAACTGGGAAACATGGGAATATGATGAATCAGAAACCTCGGCAAAGCATTTTATAAGCCTGCTTGATTCTATACCAGATGAAAGCGATATAGAACTGCACATTAATTCGTATGGTGGTGAGGTTAAAGAGGGTGTTGCGATATACAATCTTCTTAAGGCTAAACAGGCTAATAAGATATGTCACATTGATTGTTTTGCATATTCTGTTGCTTATGTAATAGCACTTGGATGTGACAAGATAATAATGCATAGGGGTTCTACAATTCTGTTGCATAATATGTGGTTGACATGCAGTGGTAATGCAACACAGCTCCGCAAGGCAGCAGATGATCTTGATGAGATGATGGCAGCTAACAGACAGATATTTCTTGAAAAGTGTAATCTGAGTGAAGATGAGCTTATAGAAATGCTTGATAAAGAAACTATATTAAGTCCTGATGAGGCACTTAAGTATGGTTTTTGTGATGAAGTAGATTCCCAGCAGCTTGTACCAGCCGAGGAAGGTGCTAGTCAGTTCAAGCAGATGTATGAACAGCTTACATCACAGATGAATTCGCAGAAGTCACTTTCACTTATGGCAGCGGAGTTTATACAGCAGGCGGCAGCAAGCAAAGAAACTATGATGGAAAAGGAAAGGCTTGAGAAAGAAAAGCTGGAAAAAGAGCAGGCTGCTAAAGAAAAACTGGAACATGAAAAGGATGAGAAAGCTTATAAAGCACTAACAGAACAGCTCTGTAGTGCTTTTTTTAGTGCGACAAGTAACGCACTAAGCAATAAATTATCATAATCAGGAGGAAAGATATGTTAAACAAAGATTTATTTCAGGCGGCAAATGCAGAGGCACTTGCCAATTTATCACAGGCACTTAAAAGTGATGATACAGAAGCCGCTACAAAGGCTATGGAAAAGTTTGGTGAGAATATAGCTAATATTATTCACGAAGAGGCAGAACAGCTTCAGGGGAATAATGATGCAGCTATTCTTGCAAGCAGAGGTGTAAGACAGCTTACAGGAGAGGAAAGAACATTCTATACAGAATTAAGCGAGGCTATGCGCGCCGGAAACCCTAAGCAGGCACTTGTGAACATTGACAAGGCTATCCCACAGACAATCATTGACACGGTTATTGAAGATATGCAGAATGCACATCCGCTTCTTAGCGTTATTAATTTTATCAACTGCCAGGGAGCTATCAAAATGATTGTCAATGCTGATAATATTGACCTTGCAACCTGGGGAGCATTAACAACTAAGATATCTACAGAGCTTGCAGGTAAGATTGATGTTATGGATATGACACTTGCCAAGTTATCAGCTTTCATTCCTGTTTCTAAGGATATGTTAGATCTTGGACCATCCTGGTTAGATAATTATGTAAGAATCATCTTATCAGAAGCATGCGCCGGTGGTCTTGAATTAGGCATCTTAAAGGGTACAGGCAAGAATCAGCCAATAGGTATGTGTAAGAATCTTGATGGTTCTGTAACACAGGGGGAATATGCTGATAAAACAAAAGTGAAACTGTTAAGTTTTGATCCAATAGAATATTGTACTATTATATCAGACCTTGCTAAAAAGCCTAATAATGCAGGATACAGAGCAGTACCATCTGTTGCATTCATATGCAATCCAGCGGATTATATAGCGAAGATTGTTCCTTGTACAACAGTCAGGGATTCAGCCGGAAACTATAAGAATAATATATTCCCTTATCCAACAACTCCTATACAGTCTATTGCACTCAATGAAGGTGAAGCCATTATTGGTCTTCCAGCAAAGTACTTTATGGGTATAGGTGCTGGTAAGTCAGGAAAGATTGAGTATTCAGATGAATACCAGTTCCTTGATGATAACAGGGTATATCTTGTCAAGATGTATGCAATGGGTAAGCCTAAGGATAATAATGCTTTCAAGTATCTTGATATCACTAAGCTTAAGCCTATTTCTCTTAAGGTTGAGGTTACTAACACAGAGGATAATCCTGTAAACACAAAGGCTAAGGCTTCTGCATGATGAATGAGATAAGCGATAAGCTTCTGGAGGATATTAAGAATAACATAGACAGGACATGGAAGGATGATGCAGCGGATAAGAAATTATCCGGCATCATCTTGCGTGGTTGTAACAGGATTAATGATATATGTGGCTGCGAGTTTGATTATGAGCAGGAGAATACAGCAAAAGAGTTATTAATCAGTTATGTTATGTATGCTCTTGCAGGAGCATTAGACGACTGGCAGAAGAATTATTCACAGGATATTAATAGGCTGCAGCTTATACAGGAGGTGAAGGCCTATGCTGACAGGGAAGCAGGCGAACAGGGAACTGTTTAACGATGGTGAACTGGATGTGTATTCTACGAATAAAAGAGTTATTGTGCAGCATAAAGCACACCTTAGATTCGGATTAAGAACAGTTGGCGTTACAAGATTCTATCAAGCCAAGATAGCTAATAGTGGCATAGACAGGCTTATAAGTGTACCGCTTAATCCTTTTATCAACACGAATAACACACTTGTTATTATAAATGGTGTGCAATATACAGTAAGCCAGGTTCAGGAGAAGTATGATACAATTCCTCCGGCTATGTATGTAACGCTTAACAAGGCTATGCCGGAATTTAGCAGAAAGGAAGTAACGGATGAAGGTACTTAAATCTTTTATGTATAAAAATATAGGTGCAACACAGGGAGATGACATAAACATATCTGATGATGAACTTGCTAATACACTTATAAGCAAGAAAATTATTGAACCTGATAAGGTGATAAAAAAGAAAATTGTTCAGGTATCTGAACAAAAACAGGAAGGTGATTCTAGTGCCGAAAACGATAAAGGTTGATGCACTTGCAAGTGAAATTATGAGCCTTCTGCACGAGTATGCCAATGATGTTACTTCTGATATGAAGAAGGATATTGATAGTGTGGCCAGAGGAACAGTTAAAAGAATTAAGGAAAAAGCACCTGTCCGACATGATGGCAGAAAGAAAAAATATGAGCCAGGTTCTTACAGGGATAGCTGGAGAAGTACTATTGATGAAGAAAATTCGTACAGAAAAAGCCGGATAGTATATGCTGGAGGACATCAATATTCTCTTACACATCTTCTTGAAAATGGTCACAGGATAGTACGGCCGGATAAGACTGATACAGGTAGAAGAACAAAACCTATTGCACATATAAAGCCGGCAGAGGACTGGGCTGTTAATGAACTTGAAACAAGGACTATAAGACGTATAAAGGAGAATAGTAATTGAGTTTTAGTGAAGTTAAACAGATGATAGCTGAACTAGGTCTGCCTTATGCATACTGGTGCTTTGATGAAGATGAAGTACCAGCAGCGCCATATGTAATATTTTCCATGCCGGAATCTGATAATATGGCAGCAGATGGCAGAGTTTACCAGAAGGTAAATAAGCTGTATATAGAACTGTATGTAAGTGAAAAGAGTCCACGTATAGAAGCACAGCTTGAAGAGCTCCTTGATGCACATGAACTTTTTTATAACAGACAGGAATATTACATAGAAAAAGATAAGATGTTTGAAGAATTATATTCATTGGAGGTGTAATGAATAATGGAGAAAGAAAATAAAGTTAAGTTTAACCTTAAGAATGTACATTATGCGAAGCTTAATATCGATGAGGAAGGAACAGTCACATATGACAAGCCTAAGGCTATTCCAGGAGGTGTGGAATTATCTCTTGATGCAAAGGGGGACACAGAAGAATTCTACGCTGATGGTATGGTATATTATACTTCTACGGCCAATAATGGTTATGAAGGTGATCTTGAAATTGCATTAGTTCCACAATCTTTTGAAACAGACATTCTCAAGAATGAGCTGGATGATAATAAGGTGTCTGTTGAAAACAGTAACACAGAATCAGCAGAATTTGCGTTATTATTTGAGTTTGATGGAGATGCCAAAGCAGTAAGACATGTACTATACAGATGCAAAGCAAGCCGCCCATCCGTAGCATCTAAAACAATCGAAGATAAGAAAGAGGTACAGACAGAAAAGTTGTCTATTAAGGCTTCACCTCTTGCCAATGGCAATGTTAAGACTAAGACTACAGCTTCAACACCAGATGCAACATACAATAAATGGTATGAGGCTGTTTATATTCCAGTAAAGACAGGAGCGGCAGGCTGATATGATATTAAAAGAGATTGATATTGATGGAAAAAAGGTTAAATTCAGAGCGTCTGCGACAGTCCCACGATTGTACAGGCGTTTTTTTATGAGAGATATTTTTAAGGATATGCAGAAGCTTGCTGCACAATCTGAAAAGGCGAAAAAAGATGGAACAGACTTTGAGATTGATGATCTTGAAATGTTTGAAAATGTTGCTTACGTTATGGCCAAACACGCAGATCCGGATATACCTAATGATCCTGATGAATGGCTTGAGCAGTTTGATACATTTTCTATATATCAAGTGTTACCGGAGATTTTAAAGCTGTGGCATCTTGATAACCTCACAACGGTAGAAAGTAAAAAAAAATTAGAGCAACTAGCAGGGAAATGACAACACCATTGTTTATGTACCGATGTCTGCAGATAGGGCTTTCTATTCAAGATTGTGATTATGTAACAATAGGGCTTGTGCATGATATGTATGCAGAAAAAATGAATGATGATTATGACTGGCCAGTTGTGGCACAGCAGGAAGACTTTGACCGCTTTTAATGTTTAGCATTAAGGCGGTCTTTTTGGAGTTGGCTTATGGCGAAAAGTAGAATAGCAGGAATTACTGTAGAAATTGGAGGAGATACAACTAAACTCCAAAGTGCATTAAAAGATACGAATTCGGCAATAAAGACAACCCAAGGTGAATTAAAAGATGTTAATAAGTTATTAAAGCTGGATCCTACTAATACTGAGCTGTTAAGCCAGAAGCAGAAACTATTAAAGACTGCTATAGAAGAAACGAGTAATAAGCTTACAGCTTTAAAAGAAGCTGAGAAGCAGGCGGCAACAGAGGTAGGACAGAAGGGCAAGATAAGCCAGGAACAATACCAGGCGCTCTGCAGGGAGATTGTTGCTACGGAGCAGGAACTAAAGAATCTTACTAAAGAAAGCATGTCTGCGAATGCAAAGCTTGCAAGTATAGCGGATGTTACTGGAAAGGTTGGCGAGGGAGCACAGAGTATTGGACGTAATATGTCTAAGGGAAGTGCTGCTATAGTTGGTCTGGGTGCGGCGGCAGTAAAAACGACTGCTGATTTTGAAAGTTCTATGAGCAATGTTGCAGCTATATCAGGTGCAACTGGTGAGGATTTAGAAGCACTTAAGAGTAAAGCAAGAGAAATGGGGTCACAGACTAAGTTCTCAGCTACAGAAGCTGGTGATGCATTTGGCTATATGGCTATGGCAGGGTGGAAAACATCAGATATGATTGATGGTATATCTGGAATAATGAATCTTGCAGCGGCATCAGGGGAAGACTTGGCAACAACGTCAGATATAGTAACTGATGCACTCACAGCATTTCGACTGAAAGCAGAAGATTCAGGACATTTTGCAGATGTTTTAGCGGCTGCTTCTTCTAATGCCAATACAAATGTATCTATGATGGGTGAGACATTCAAGTATGCAGCACCTATTGCAGGAGCATTAGGCTATAGTGTAGAAGATACTGCTGAAGCTATTGGACTTATGGCCAATAGTGGTATAAAGGCTTCACAGGCAGGTACAGTACTTCGTAAGATAATGACTTCCTTAACTGGTGACATTGAGATTGAAGGAAATGAGTTAGGTAAGGCAACAATAGCGACAACTAATGCAGATGGATCAATGAGAGGTCTGTCATATATATTATCAGATTGCCGTGAAGCGTTTGGTCAGTTGTCAGAATCAGAGAAGTCAAGTGCTGCAAGTTCTCTTGTTGGCACGGAGGCTATGTCAGGCTTTCTTGCACTTATGAATGCAGCTCCTTCAGATATAGAAAAATTGTCAGGAGCTATTAATAACTGCGATGGAACAGCAGAGAATATGGCTGCTACAATGCAGGATAATCTGAGTGGACAGATTACAACACTTAAAAGCCAGCTTCAGGAGCTTGCTATAAGTATGGGTGAACTTTTAATGCCAAGTATATTACAGATAGTACAAGGCATTATGAGTGTTGTATCACAGTTTAATGGAATGTCAGAAAGCTCTAAGCGGCTCATAGTTAATATAGCATTAGTAGTGGCGGCGATTGGACCGGCACTGATAATATTCGGTAAGATAGCAACTGGAATATCGTCAATTGTAAGTCTTGTGTCTACCATTATTCCAATAATAACGACATTGATTGGAATAATAACAGGAACAAGCGGCACTGTTGCTGGATTGTCAGGTGCACTGGCAGTACTTACAGGACCGATAGGACTTGTTATAGCTGCTGTTACGGCGGTAATAGCTATAATAACAGCTTTATATTTTAAGTGTGATGATTTCAGGAACTTTATTAATACGAAATTTACGGAATTAGCATCATATCTGAAAGCATTTTTCAATGGAATGATAACGGCTATACAGTCATTCTGGGAGACAATAGAACCAGTGATTATGACGGCTTTAGAAATTATTAAAGGTGCTATTTCTGTATTCTGTGAATATATTAAGCTCGTTATATCATTGTGGATATCGACAATATCAGCAATTATAAAAGCTGCACTTGCAATTATTCAAAATGCAATTAGTTCAGTACTTGGTGTTATACAAGGTATTGTGGAAGGAATTATGCATACCATACAGGGAATTATAGATGTTGTTATGGGTGTGATTACTGGAGACTGGGACAGAGCATGGCATGGCTTGCTTGAAATAATTGGTGGCATCGTTGAAGGTATAGGAAGTGTTATTGGTAATATGATTTCATTTCTTTACAATACATTCGGTGATCTGGTTGATATAGCTTTCTCATGGGGTTCTGATATGATAAGTGGTCTGATTGATGGTATCTGGTCTATGCTTGGTGCGGTTGGAAATGCAGCCAAATCAGTAGCAGAGAAGATAACAAGCTTCCTGCATTTCTCACGTCCGGATGAAGGGCCTCTTAGAGATTATGAGGAATGGATGCCTGACTTTGTTGGCAGAATGGCAGAGCAGATTAACCAGCAGAAGCATCTTATATCAGATGCAGCACTAGAACTGGCCACGAATCTTAATATAAACGGAATGGTTGCTTCTGGTTCACAGGGCAGCCAGACAACAAGCAACAATACGCAGATTAACTTTAATGGTAACTATAATTTTAAGGATAAGGCAGATGTTGATTACTTTATGAATCAGGCTGCATTGAAGTTGGTGACTGATAGATGATAGTGAATAACAGTAATGCAAATATTGACTTACGAAAGAAATATAAAAATGTTGTGTGGCTTAGTCAGACGATTAAGCCTCGTAATGTTACAACATACACAAACTGGTTAGATTCAGGAATACTTCCAGTTAAAACCAAAAAAAATAAATACACAGATTTTGAAGTTTGTATAGAAATGTTAATTAAAGGCTCTAGTAAAGAGGAATGTGAAATTACAATGAGTAAGCTTCTGAATGATTTTGATTCTGGCGAATTAGAACTTGATGATATGCAATTTATATATGACTTTGATTTTAAGAGTGAAGAAAAAGAAATAGTTAAACGATGGCTTTACAACTATAAAATTAATCTTACTGCATATAGCAAAAAGGGAATGCAGCAGACAATTAATTTTACAGGACAAGAGAAATCTTTTAATTGTGTTGGTACAAGTGTATCTCCAGCAATACTAACAATAACATCAAACGTAGCCTTAGCCAATCTTAAAATTGAAGGTCTTACAGATGAAGCAATAACCGTAAAAGATATAAATAGAAATTCTAAATTAATATTAGATGCAGAAAAATGTGTTGTAACAGAGAATGATATTAATATTTTAGAAAAAACAGATTTATGGGAATTTCCAAAGGTTGTTCCAGGAATAAATACTATTAAATTAAGTACAGATTGCATTGTACAGATACAATACAGACCACATTATAAGTAAAAGGAGAACAATAAATATGATTATTAAATTAGGATATGTAGACAGTTATATTAATGGTTTACAACAGTTAGCAGCTAAAAAATTACCAGTAAAATTAAGCTATATGATAGCTGCGAACCTTAAGATACTTACAGAAAAAAGAGAAGATATTGAAAAACAAAGAATTAAAATACTTACTGAGAACTGTTTGAAAGATGAAAAAGGGAAGCCACTGCTTAAGAAAATAGAAACATCAGAGGATAATAAGGATGAAATTGATGATAATGATGATAAGAATGCAAAGTATAAATATACATATGCTTCTGATGATTTAGAGCTTGAGGCAATTGAGCGTTGTAGGGAGCTGTTTGAAATCGAAGAGGAAATTGATATTAAAACAATACCATTTGACGACATTGAAAAGTGTGAAACAGAAAAATATGATTTACTAAATGGTTATGAAATTGAAGCAATGCTTTTTATGATTAAGGAATAAATGTAGGAGGTGGCGTATGTTAAGGTATAGGAATTCTAAAGGTACTGTATCGCCACTTGTTAAATATAAAGATTTGTGTATTGAAGAAACGCTCGAGTATGGTGATAAGAGTTTAAACCTAACAACATTTGAAGAATTAGATTTAGAAAGCTACATAATAACAAAAACAGATGAATTTGTTATTAAACAGAAAAATCTAAACAGTAATGGTGGTTATGATATTACAGCAAGTCTTAATATCGAAGAGTTAGAAGGAAAGGCTATAACTAAATTTGAAACAGTTGAACAAACTTCACTTAGCACAGCTGATTTAGCATTAGCAGGTACTGGATGGGTTTGTGAATGTACTGTACAAAAGAAGAGGACAATACGTTTAACAAATACATCTGCGTGGCTTGTATTGAAAAAAATAGTTGATACTTTTAGACTTGAAATGAAAATAGATTCCTTGAATAAGAAAATTATATTTCAGGATAAAGTAGGCGTTGATAAAGGTATATACTATACAGATGAATTAAATTTAAAGTCTATTGATATACAGTCTAATTCTACTGATTTTTATACAAGAATTCTTCCTCTGGGTAAGGACGGATTAACTATAGAGTCTGTTGCTGGAAGTAAAATAATTGAGAATTATACATATAGCAATAAGAAAAAAACTTACATTTGGAAAGATGAAAGATATACTAATGCACAATCTCTGTATGATGATGCTGTGGAAAAATTAAATGAACTTGCACAGCCTTATATAGCATATAGCTGTAATTTAATTGATTTAGGACAGTCTTGTGAAATTGGTGATGTTATAACTTTAATTGATAGGTATACACATACACGAATAAAACAGCGTATTGTTAAGTTGAAGTGTTATCCGGAAAATCCAGATAATAATACCTGTGAGATTTCAAATTTGAAATTAACATTTAGTGAGTATGTGCAAAAATATAATAATGCAGCGGATACTGTAGATAACATAACCAATGATAATGGAACTGTGGATGGAGATGCAATTGATAATATAGATGCTTCTAAGGTGCTTAATCTTGAAACTGTAATTGCCAATAATGCTAAATTTATTGAGGTATCAGCAGAAATTGTTAATATAAGCAAAGCGTTACAGGCTACAAGTGCAAAAGTTGGAGATTTAGAAGTTACAAAGCTTTCTGCCACAGATGCAGATTTAAAGTACGCTAACATAAAGCTTAGTAATATCGCGGCCGGCTCTATAAAGACAGCAATGATAGACACAGGTGCAGTCGGTACAGCTCAGATTGCAGACGGAAGCATAACAGATGCAAAGATAGTAGATTTAACTGCTAATAAAATAACAAGTGGAACTATAGATGCCGCTAACATCGAGGTAATCAATCTTAAGGCTGCCAATATCACGGTAGGAACAATTAACGGTAAGCAGATAGCTGAAGGAGCAATAGATACATCCAAGTTTGGAACAGATGTCACAGACTGGATGAATACAACAGACAAAGATATAGAAAATGCAGCAAAAAAGGCAGATATAGCTAAACTTTTATCAGCGGCGGCTTCTAAGACTGCGGAAGGAGCACAGCTTACAGCAGATGGCAAGAATACAATATTTTATCAGACAGCAACACCTTCAACGGAGAGTAGAAAAACTAATGATATATGGTTTAATACAGCAGATTCTAATAAAATGTATTACTTCGATGGCAAAGGCTGGGTATTACGTCAGTTCGGAACTAATGCCATTGCGAATGCTTCTATAACTAATGCCTTAATAGCAGATGCAACAATACAGAATGCCAAGATTGCCAATATAGATGCAGGAAAGATTACAAGTGGATATATATCTGCTTCCAGATTGGCAGCGGGCTCAGTTACAATAGGGAAATTAGATTCCACTACGCAAAATGATATAGCCTCCGCCAAGAAAAGATATCAGATAACTGTAGATTTAAGAGATGCAAAATATAACACGGATACATATTATCCAGTATTAATTAATTCAAGCATACCATATGGTGGTTTATATAACTATGAATGTAATGTTCAGCTTAATAGCGGTTCTAAACCTGTATGGTCTACGCATAATCAAGGTTTTACTTGCAATCTTATTTTAAGAGTATTAGCAGGTGGCTGGGGAACAACAGATGCCGCTGGTTATTTTGAGGAGAATAATTATCGTTTTTGTAATAAAATGCCTGCGTTTGTAGGGCAGGTACAACAACATAGCCAGATATACTTTATGTTGCGTGGTGGGGCACGATATTACATTTATACACCTAATAAAAGTGACGTAACAATATATACTGTTAAAACTAATATAGCAAGAAATACGTCATATACAGTGTATCTTGAACCTACCCAATCACCAAAGAATGATTATGCGGAGGCTAAAGGATCTACAATTGCAAGCTGGTGTGCTGCAAATAATAAGACCCTTATTAATGGTGGAAAGATATATACAGGCAGTGTTACAGCAACACAGATAGCCGCAAATGCAATAACAACAGAAAAGATAGCGGCAAATGCAGTTAATGCAGATAAAATAGCAGCAAGTGCTATAACTTCGGCAAAAATAGCCGCAAATGCAGTAACCTCGGATAAGATTGTTGCCAATGCAGTTACAGCCGCAAAGATAGCTTCAAAGACAATAACAGCCAATCAGATAGCTTCCAAGACAATAACAGCGGCAGAGTTAAGTGTATCTACATTGTCTGCAATATCCGCAAACCTGGGAACAGTTACAGCCGGAGTGCTTAAAAGCTCTAATTATGTTGCAAACAGTACAGGAATGATGCTTAACCTTGCAACAGGAACGTGGGACAGCAAGTATTTTAAAATATCCAGCACGGGAGATATAACAAGTACCAGTGGTATTATTGGTGGCTGGTATATAAACTCAACAGGGCTCAGTAGTTACAAAAAAAATTCATCTGATGGAATAAAGTGCAGTATTAAAAATGCACTTTATATAACAGATAAAGATACGCAAAGTAATTTTATAGAACTTTGGCAACAAAACAGAAGTATTTTCAGCGTATCTTTTGGAGGAGCTGTGACAGCGAAAGTTTTATATACGGCTCAAATAGATATTGGAAAGATGGAATGCCTGAAAATCCTAGGAGACACAAGAGTTTCAGGCATATTAACAGTTGGCAATGATAAATATAAGGACTGCGATTTATCAGTGGTTGGAAAAGCAAGGATCAATGAAATATATACTAACTATTTTGAAAATTACGGAACCACGAAACTGAATTATATCAAGCAGAATACGAATTACTGGGCTGACTTGTACAACCTTCACGTTTATGGCGATAGTTATTACGAAGGTCCTGCACAGTTTAATGCACGCTTATATGTAAATAATACAACGATGGGAAAAGTCGGAGTTGTGCTTAATAGAAATATCACACCAGACATTAGCTTTGGATGGGACGGGACATATCTTAGAATATATATAGATAATACTGTTATTGCCTCTTACCATTGGGGAAGTGCAAGCTGGGTATAAAAATAATATTAATAAATCCACAGAAGTGGTAGAAAGAGGTAAAAAATGTTAAACGTAAACAAATCTATAACATTAAATGGAACAAGCAGTGTAGAGGAGAATGGTGCAGTTACAGATATTATGTATATGAATGCTACAATCTCCGCCAATGGAGGGTTGTCTATAAACCGCAACATAGCTAATGCACAGGCATATATAGCAAATAAGGCAACATATACGAAAGATGTAACGGAATTTGAAAATAAATTAAATGAGCTTGTAACAGAATTTAGTAAATAAAGGAGGGCAATAGAGATGATTAGAGCACCTAATATTAAAGTGAATATTAATTAAAGAGTATATAAAATTCTAGGAGGAAAAAAGAAATGATAACTTTAAAATATATATATGTAGAAGCAGCACATAACAAATTGATACAGCTTGTTATAATAGCAATAATAACAGATACGGTCTTTGGTATGTTAAGAGCAATTAAAGATCACGATTTTAATAGCTGTTTTGGAATTAATGGAGCAATCCGAAAATGTGCAATGATTTTATCTATAATATTGCTTGTTATTGTCGATTATATAACACAATTTAATTTAATAGGTTTCTTGCCTGAAGAAGTAAGACGTTTTTTTGGAGAAAGTATTGGTATCTCTGAATTTTTTGAAATTCTATTTTTAACCTATGAAGTTGTTAGTATATTAAAAAATATGGTTCTATGTGGATTGCCAGTAAAAAAAGTATGGCTGTATGTTAAGATGTTCCTGAGTAAATATACAGATGAGCTTCCAGATGATGATGAGCTTGCAGATACAACAAGCAAAACAGAATTAGGCAATGAAAAATATATTAGTTAGTGAGCACGCATAGCAATACGCTGTGGGTGTTATTTTTATGTCCAAAAGAAATTTATAAATTGAAAGAAGGAAAAAAATTATGAATAAACAGGAATTTTTAGATTTAATTGTGCCACTTGCACAGACAGAAGCAGAAAGAAGAAAGATGGCAGGTACAGGTTTTGTACTTCCAAGCATATGTATCGGACAGGCTGTATTAGAGACAGGCTGGGGCGGATCTGCCTTAATGACAAAGGCTAATGCGTTCTTTGGTATTAAGGCTACTGAGAGTTGGAATGGAAAAGTATTTAGTTCCTCAACACAGGAGTGCTATGATAATGTTAATTATACTACTATTACAGCAGCATTTAGAGCATATGATACTCCAGCTGATAGTGTAAGAGATTATTACGATCTTATCACAAATAATTCACGTTATGCAGCAGCAGTAAATGTAACAGATGCCCTTGAAGCTATTACTGCGATTAAAAATGGCGGTTATGCTACAAGTCCTACATATGTAGAAAATGTTATGTCGATTATTAATAGCAATGACTTAACACAGTATGATAATGTAGTAACAGAAAATACAGAGTCAAACTTACAGCCTGATATAGATACAACAAAGTATCACGAGGGTGATTTTGTGACATATGACACAATATATGCTTCATCAACATCATCAGATGGACTTGTACCATCAAATGGCTTTACTAGTGGCACTATCACGAGAGTTCTTCCGGGTGCGGCAAATCCTTATCTTATTGATGATGGAACAGGCTGGATTAATGATGGCTGTATTACATCTGAAGATAATTCAAATACTGAAAGCTCTGATAATGATATAAATGTTGGCGATAAGGTGCGTGTGCTTGTTAATGCTACTTACGATGGTGGTTCTTTTGCAATGTACTATGATGAATATGATGTATTAGAAGTTAAAGGAGACCGAGTAGTTATCGGTATTGGAGATGTTGTAACTTGTGCTATTAATATTTGCAATATCGAAAGAGTTTAATCTACATTGTACCTATATGAATTATGAATAAATCATCATATACAACTGCAAGGTGCTAATTCGCCGGGGTATTCAAAAATCCTATAGACAAAGTCCAGATGTGGGTAGAGTAATAACATAACAATTTTAAGAGGGGTTCGCCCCTCTTTTTTTAATGCAAAAAAATTTAAAAATATGCTTGACAAAATAGTCGCAAACGACTATTATATAAATATAAAGAGTAGTCGCAAACGACTACAACAAAAATAAAAGAGGATAAGAAGATGAAAAGAGAAGAAATGAAAAACATAAATAAATAGAGGTTAAATAAAGAAGGGAGAAGAATTATGAAATACGAAATTGAAGAAATTGGAAGAGATAAGGGGTATAAAATCGGGGAGCAGGAACTCTATAGAATAATAGATACAGTATTCCCAACTCGCGACTTCGGCGAGGGCTGGCACGAGGAAACAAGTGGAAATATCTGGGAGAAAGGAGATAAAAAAAGAAATTACCTTAAGTTAAAGAGGTATAGAAACTATAAAATTAGAGAGGAAGAAAATCTCGGCTACTACGACTATATAAGAGAAGCTTACATAGTAACAAGCTACAGAATAGTAGTAACTGATGTGATAGAAAAATATAACGAAATGGAAAAGGAAAATTAAAATGAAAACAAATTTTAAAATGACAGAGGAAATAAGACTAGTTAAACAGTTGGCAAAATTAAATATATTAGGCGTAAGATACGCAGAAAGACACAAAGGCCTTATATACTCGACTTGGCGAGATGTTGAGCGCTTCATTACAGGCGGCAAACCAGCCTGTACATATGAGTACGCTGTAAATAAACTGTGCGAAAATGCTATGAAGCTGTGCGGAAACAGCGATTACCTCGTAAGCGAAACACTTAAGCTTAAAGAGGAGATAGAAAACAGTGATATTAAAGAATTGAGGTTCGGGCTTGAACCTCGAAAGAAATTTACAGAGCTAGAGAATGAGTTAAATACAGAGCTGACAAAGTATCATCTATTGTATAACTCGGACACAGTAGAAATAAAGAAAGCGGCTGAGATACTTGACGGTAAAGTGACAGAGAGTGCAATCAAGCAGGCTTGCCAGCAGGAGCGATTAATGAACACAAAAAAAGTAGGGAATGTGTGGTTGGTGAGCTTATCTGAGTGCCGCAATTATTGGGAAATACCAGACGATGACGAAAAGGCACTAAAATGGGAGTATTAAGATAAAAACACTAAGAAACAAAAAAGAGAGACTTAAGCTAAGTCTCTCTTTTATCACGCCCTGGCGTTGCGGTTTAGAAATAAACTTAAAACATAATTAATGCAAAATCGTATATTTCAATACATATATATGTTACTGTTTATGCAATGAAATTAGTATAAAACAAAACGCTATTACTGTCAATCTAAGTTACTACCAACAGAGTGGGACTAATTCCTCAGTGCCGATATCTGTAAGCAGCCCGGCAACTTCCCTGTATGGCATAGAATATCTTTGCGAGATGTAACGCATAGAAGCACCAAGCTCGCCGTCCGGTCCACCATATTGACTGATTATCATAGCCGCCAGAGTAGGGTTCGTCTGTTTTATTTTAATAGGGTATTCAAGTCGCTTTTCATAATTCCACATATCAGCAGCCCTCCATTTCCCAAGGCATTGGAGTTGCTACCCACATCCAGTAATTGTCGTTGGAAATGTGTAATTTATCGAGAGGTCCATAATAATCTGCGTACTGTGTCATATAATCGCAGTATTTATCTTTAATCTGTGCATAATATTCAATTGCTTCAAGGTCATCGGGGTGAGTATCAAGGTAGAGATTGACTTCTGTTAGTACAAATCCCAGTTCATAAATATTCTGCATAAGCCCACGTTTGTCGGCTGTTAAAGTACAACTGGACTGTCGGGTTGGAGTGAGGGTACTGTTGGAATTGCCGCTGTTGCACAGATTGTTATTGTAATTGCGGTTGTTATTGCAGCTATTATTAGAATAGCCATTATTGCAATTCTGCTGGCAATTGCAGGAAGACCTCTGGTTCATAGATGGCTGGTTAGTCATATTATTCATACTCTGCCTCCTGCAAAAGGTTTGGATAATACAGGAAATAAAGTTCCACATTTAAGGGCTTTGCAAGGGTCATACAAATCTCCCCATTTCTGCCACGGTACATAACACATAGCAATCGCCCACGTATTCTGCATTTTCATAATCGAAAAAAACTCCATATATTAAACTTATTAGTATTATATGTGGAAAATGACTTGATGCTACTATATGTAATTATATTGAATTTGACATATAATATGAGATTAAATATAATATTTGCATAACCTAACGGTAACAAAAGTGATAATAGAGCTGGATATAATAGAATTCGGCTAATTGTAGATTGATAGAGATACATTAATTGTATGCGGCTATGCTATAGGAGTAATTTCTACTGATTGTAGATTAAAGAGGTTAGGTTGTTAAATAACACGAAAGTGTTATTTTTTTAATTTACAAATAAAACAACTTAACACCTCTTTACAAAAAATACGAAAGGTGTTATTGTAAAAATATAAATGGCACTATTGTAATAATCAGAAATAATATATTTTTAAGCAATTATATATTCATTAATATTTATTAAGAAATCAGAGGAGGTACATCAATGAACAAAGCAGCAGACAATTATACAGGTGGTAATTACGATGAATTTATAGCGTTATCCAAAGTACAGAAGACTTTAAGAAATGAACTAAAGCCAACTCCATTTACAGCAGAACATATCAAGCAGAGGGGAATTATCTCAGAGGATGAATATAGAGCACAACAGAGTCTGGAGTTAAAGAAGATAGCTGATGAATATTATAGGAATTATATTACACACAAGTTAAATGACATCAATAATCTGGATTTTTATAATTTATTTGATGCAATAGAAGAAAAATATAAGAAGAATGATAAAGACAACAGAGATAAGCTGGATTTGGTGGAAAAATCAAAGCGAGGAGAGATAGCTAAAATGTTATCAGCAGATGATAATTTTAAATCAATGTTTGAAGCCAAATTGATAACAAAGCTTCTTCCTGATTATGTGGAACGTAATTATACAGGTGAGGATAAGGAGAAAGCACTTGAAACACTTGCCCTTTTTAAAGGCTTTACTACATATTTTAAAGGTTATTTTAAAACAAGAAAGAATATGTTTAGTGGAGAAGGAGGGGCTTCTTCTATATGCCATAGAATTGTTAATGTTAATGCTTCGATATTTTACGATAATTTGAAGACATTTATGCGCATACAGGAAAAAGCAGGAGATGAAATAGCGTTAATTGAAGAAGAATTAACAGAGAAGCTTGATGGCTGGAGGTTAGAGCATATCTTTTCCAGAGATTATTATAACGAAGTTCTGGCACAGAAGGGGATAGATTACTACAATCAGATATGTGGAGATATTAATAAGCATATGAATTTATACTGCCAGCAGAATAAGTTTAAAGCTAATATTTTTAAGATGATGAAGATTCAAAAACAGATAATGGGTATATCAGAAAAGGCATTTGAAATTCCTCCAATGTATCAGAATGATGAAGAAGTGTATGCTTCATTTAATGAATTTATTAGCAGGCTCGAAGAAGTTAAGCTGACAGACAGGCTTATAAATATTTTGCAGAACATTAATATATATAATACAGCAAAGATTTATATTAATGCCAGATATTATACAAATGTGTCAAGTTATGTGTATGGCGGTTGGGGCGTGATAGATTCAGCTATAGAACGATATTTATATAATACAATAGCAGGAAAAGGTCAAAGCAAAGTTAAGAAAATAGAAAATGCTAAGAAAGATAATAAATTTATGAGCGTTAAAGAACTGGATAGTATCGTGGCAGAGTATGAGCCAGATTATTTTAATGCTCCATATATTGATGATGACGATAATGCAGTTAAGGCTTTCGGTGGACAGGGTGTGCTTGGCTATTTTAATAAAATGTCGGAGCTGTTAGCAGATGTCAGCCTGTATACAATAGATTATAATTCTGATGACAGTCTTATAGAGAATAAGGAAAGTGCGCTTAGAATAAAAAAACAGCTGGATGATATAATGTCGTTATATCACTGGTTACAGACATTTATTATAGATGAAGTCGTAGAAAAAGATAACGCATTTTATGCTGAGCTGGAAGATATATGCTGTGAATTGGAAAATGTGGTAACACTGTATGACAGAATTCGCAATTATGTTACTAAGAAGCCTTACAGTACACAGAAGTTTAAGCTTAATTTTGCTTCACCAACACTTGCTGCTGGCTGGTCAAGGAGTAAGGAATTTGATAATAATGCAATAATATTGCTTAGGAACAACAAATATTATATAGCGATATTTAATGTGAATAATAAGCCTGATAAACAGATAATAAAAGGTAGTGAAGAGCAGCGATTATCGACAGATTATAAAAAAATGGTATATAATCTCCTGCCTGGTCCTAATAAGATGCTTCCTAAGGTATTTATTAAATCTGATACAGGAAAAAGAGATTATAACCCATCATCATATATATTAGAAGGATATGAGAAGAACAGGCATATCAAATCAAGTGGTAATTTTGATATTAATTACTGCCATGATTTAATAGATTATTATAAAGCGTGTATAAATAAACATCCTGAATGGAAGAATTATGGCTTTAAATTCAAGGAAACTAATCAATATAATGATATAGGGCAGTTCTATAAAGATGTTGAGAAACAGGGATATTCTATTTCATGGGCATATATAAGTGAAGAGGATATTAATAAGCTTGATGAGGAAGGAAAGATATATCTGTTTGAGATATATAATAAGGATTTGTCTGCACACAGTACTGGCAGGGATAATCTTCATACAATGTATTTAAAGAATATATTCAGTGAGGATAATCTTAAGAATATCTGCATTGAATTAAATGGTGAAGCTGAACTTTTCTATCGTAAATCCAGTATGAAAAGCAATATAACCCATAAGAAAGATACAATACTTGTTAATAAAACATATATTAATGAAACGGGTGTAAGAGTATCTTTATCTGATGAAGACTATATGAAGGTCTATAATTATTACAATAATAATTATGTTATAGATACAGAAAATGATAAAAATCTTATTGATATAATTGAAAAAATCGGACATCGCAAAAGCAAAATAGATATTGTTAAAGATAAGAGATACACAGAGGATAAATATTTTCTGTATCTTCCAATAACAATTAATTATGGAATTGAAGATGAAAATGTTAATTCCAAGATAATTGAATACATAGCCAAGCAGGATAATATGAATGTTATAGGAATAGACCGTGGAGAGAGAAATCTTATATATATTTCTGTAATTGATAATAAAGGCAATATTATAGAACAGAAATCATTTAATCTTGTCAATAATTATGACTATAAGAATAAACTTAAAAATATGGAAAAGACAAGGGATAATGCAAGAAAGAACTGGCAGGAAATAGGTAAGATTAAAGATGTTAAAAGTGGTTATCTGTCAGGCGTTATATCAGAGATAGCAAGAATGGTAATTGATTATAATGCAATAATTGTAATGGAAGATTTAAACAAAGGCTTTAAGAGAGGAAGATTTAAGGTTGAACGTCAGGTGTATCAGAAATTTGAGAATATGCTGATTAGTAAACTTAATTATCTTGTATTTAAAGAGAGAAAAGCTGATGAGAACGGAGGAATATTAAGGGGATATCAGCTTACATATATTCCTAAAAGCATAAAAAATGTTGGAAAGCAGTGCGGCTGTATATTCTATGTGCCAGCGGCTTATACATCAAAGATAGATCCATCCACAGGATTTATTAATATATTTGATTTTAAGAAATATTCAGGCAGTGGCATTAATGCTAAAGTTAAGGATAAAAAAGAATTTCTTATGAGTATGAATTCAATCAGATATATTAATGAAGGTTCAGAAGAATATGAAAAAATCGGACATAGAGAACTGTTTGCGTTTTCTTTTGATTATAATAACTTTAAAACATATAACGTAAGCAGTCCGGTAAATGAATGGACAGCCTACACATATGGGGAAAGAATTAAGAAGTTATATAAAGATGGCAGATGGTTACGTTCAGAAGTATTAAATCTTACAGAGAATTTAATTAAGCTTATGGAACAATACAATATTGAATATAAAGACGGACACGATATAAGGGAAGATATATCGCATATGGATGAAACACGAAATGCTGATTTTATATGCAGTCTGTTTGAAGAATTAAAGTATACAGTTCAGCTAAGAAATAGCAAGAGTGAAGCAGAAGATGAGAATTATGACAGACTTGTATCGCCAATTTTAAATTCGTCTAATGGATTTTACGACTCATCTGATTATATGGAAAATGAGAATAATACCACACATACAATGCCTAAAGACGCAGATGCCAATGGCGCATACTGCATAGCATTAAAAGGTTTGTATGAGATTAACAAGATTAAACAGAACTGGAGTGATGATAAGAAGTTTAAAGAAAATGAATTGTATATAAATGTTACTGAATGGCTTGATTATATTCAGAATAGAAGGTTTGAGTAGATGGAAGATTTGATATTAATTTCGAATCTCAATGATTTTATATTTTGTCCTGTTTCCATATATTTTCATAAACTATATGGAAATCAGGACAATTTGACATATTTTGATAATGTACAGTGGAATGGAAGAAAGCCAAGAATTAAAAGTGACTATGTGAATGTTGTATTAGACATAGGTTATACAATGCTTTTTAATATTGTTGATGCAATGTTGCAAGTTTATGGATTTGATACATATTATGGGGTGTTTCATAAGTGTTTCTATATGAGGAAGTCATTAGTGTGCGACATAATGGAGCCGATAAGACCAATTATAGACTATGAGGTGCGAAAAGCTATTAATCTGGGACAGTGTAAAATTGATGATTTTGAAAAATATGATGAACACTGGTGTTTAAAATATAAGAATAATCCACAATATATTCAATTTTTAATGCAGGCAATTATGGAATATAAAGATGAAATATTTATGTATATACAAAGCTATTATAGATATTTTATGAAAATGAAAAGTGTATCAGAATTTCCGCAGTTTAATATATAACTAGATTGGAGGTATTATGGTAGTTGTAAGTTATGATATATCAAATGACAAATTAAGAACTAAATTTGCTAAATATCTTTCAAGATTTGGACATAGATTACAATATTCCGTGTTTGAAATTGACAACAGTGAAAAAATCGTTAATAATATAGTAAATGACTTGAAGAACAAATATGAGAAATCTTTTTCGCAAGAGGATAGTGTTATTATATTTAAACTTTCATCAAGTTGTGAAGTACTGAGGTTTGGATATGCAAAGAATGATGAGAAGGACTTTATTATAATAAGCTGAAACATTTGAGAATGCAAACCTTGACCTTAATATTTAAAATTAGATGGGTTACTTAATATAATATGTGTATATTGCATAAAAAATAATCAAAAAATGTTACTTAACAAAGGAATAATTGTATAATATGACGATATAAGAGTTAAGTAACCTAAATAATTTCTACTGTGTGTAGATATGGCTGTCTGTATAAGGTGTCTCTGGTTAAGTAACCTAAATAATTTCTACTGTGTGTAGATTTAATTTTATTGTTGCTGTTGTTTAGTGTTAAGTAACCTAAATAATTTCTACTGTGTGTAGATATTTTACCGCTACAGGAGAACACGATGTTAAGTAACCTAAATAATTTCTACTGTGTGTAGATATAACAACCGCCTGTTTAGTACTAGGGTTAAGTAACCTAAATAATTTCTACTGTGTGTAGATATATCATTAATATGGGCTGGGATACAGTTAAGTAACCTAAATAATTTCTACTATGTGTAAATTCCGGTTCAGATTGATGACAAGACAAGTTAAGTAACCTAAATAACTTGGCTTCCCCAATATATTGAATATTCTCCCCATTCTTGCTAAAATACCACTACAAGATTAATAGAAAAGGATATCCAATTATGAAAGAAAAGATATATACAGTTCCAGTTAATGATGCGTTTGCGTTGGATAGTGAATGTCCGATTTGTTCAATGTTTGAAAAGCTGGAGAATGATGCGGTTGAGTATGCCATGGGTCCAAGCTATATGGAAGATGACATAAGAGAAAAGACTGATAAAATGGGATTTTGCAGCCGTCATATTAAGAAGATATACGAGCAGAATAACAGACTTGGTTATGCACTTGTTATGAAGACACATATGGATTATGTCATTAAGCAGATAGAAAGTTATAGTGATGATAAGGGCACTGGAAAGACACTCCTAAAAAAAGGCAAAGAGGCACAGGTATGCAGTTATATAGATGAGCTTGAAGGAAAATGCTTTGTGTGCGATAAGGTAGAAGATACCATTGAAAGATACATAGATACAGTGTTTTATATGTATAAACACGACAAAGATTTTGTAGAGAAACTTAAAAACTGCAAAGGCTTTTGTACCAGCCACTATGGACTTTTGATGAAAAGGGCGAGCGGCAAGCTTTCGGGAGCACAGTATACGGAATTTACAGAGCTTATCACTAAGCTTTATATAGATAATATGAAGAGAGTAAGAGATGATGTAGCCTGGTTTATTAATAAATTTGATCACAAATATGCCAATGAGCCCTGGAAAAATGCTAAAGACTCACTTGTAAGAGCAACATTAAAAGATACTGGAGTTAATATCCAATAACATAATAATGTGTTATTTTTCGGAAGAAGATAAGTTCATTATGGTATAATGAGCACAAAAGTGCTCATCTTAAAAGTTCCTTATGGAACTTTATATGTGCAGAAAAGCTGCACAAGATTTATGGTATGTATACATTATATTAAGAAATTAATTGATATTAATAAAAGCTGATTACCCTCATTAATAAAAATGGAGATAATCAGCTTTTTGTTGATATATAAATGTAATAATTATTACATTTATATATCAATTAATATGTAAATGTAACAGAATATAACGTGTAATTAACACGATCAATATTCTTATAAGAATAGGATAACTGCTGTCCGGTTCTTGATATTGCCTCTTTAAGATCTGCATTATAAGTTGTAGTGAATTCAATATGTGCAGTTTTATTTTTAACTGTTGAATATATGAGTTTATTTAGTTGGTTGACATTGCTTATTAAAGGTAGTTTTTTGTATCTGCAGTAGGAATATTTTGCACCACATTTTTCATAAGCGGAGTAACGGCTTCTGTCCCAAGTATGGTCGAGTGCCATATCGTCAGCACTGATATTAAAATATGAGTGGTCGATATAATCAGATGATGAGCCAACAGGGTCATCCCACGTTACATCAACGTGATACCAGTGATTATCAAGGTTGACAACATTCCATATGTGCTGCTGTCCGCCAGCCTCTCCTGAAATCGTTGCATTTTCTATTCCAAGCATATCTAACAATGTCTTAAAACATTCAGTATAGCCGCTACATACGGCAATTCCGTTGATTAATGCACTGTAGGCGTTGTAGGAAGAGTCGCCGGTATCAACATAATTGATGTTATCAACGAGATAATCGTGTATGGCAATCTCTTTTTCTATATCAGATTGATTTGGCGAAATAATCTCTTCAAGTATTTTGGTATATTTGTCATAAAGCACAAGCTGGCGTTCATTAAGATTATATGTTGACTCACTTCTGTAAGCTTTAATAATTGCAAAATTGTCCCAACATTCATAAGTTATCCGCACATTGAAACCATTTTTAATGCGCCTGTATTCACATCTTAACTGTTCTATGCCGTTAATTAATGAAAGCCATTTGTTGGCATCAATTAACTCCTCATCAGTAATGAATAATTCGCAGACATTATTATCACTATCCATACTTGCAATTATAGCCTGCACAATCTCCTCCGTTGTATCTGCGGACTGGGAAAATGCAGCCTTAGGTATTGTCATAGCTGAATTGGAAGACATATTAAACGATATTGGAATTGTACAGCCTGTCAATGCGACAGATAAAAGCACAAGTGTGAGTATAACGCAGACACGCTTATGGATAGGCTTATATAAATTTTTCATATATGTTAATAAATCTTTCTATAATAATTTAGGTTTATTACTTTGTTAAATTAAATGTAATTTGGTATTATTACATCATATATTATAATTATATTACATTATAAAATAATACACAACTGCTAGATATATGGATATTTATGGCAGTCTGATGATAAATATACCGTGCATTTTATTTTGTACAGGGAGGAGAATTAATATGAGCGATTATATTATTAACAAACCTGATGATTTTGAATTGAATGAAACACTTGAATGTGGACAGTGCTTCCATTTTAATAAGCTTGATGAAAATGATTATGTCCTTACAGCATTTGGACATATGTTACATATAATACAGACTGAAAAAGAAATTGTATTTTATGATACTGACGAGAAGCTGTATATGGATTTGTGGAGAAATTATTTCGACATAGACAGGAATTATGGTCTTATAAAGGAAAGGCTTTTAAAGAAAGATGATAAGCTTAAGGAAGCAATTGAGGCAATGTCAGGTGTCAGAATTCTTAATCAGGAATTTTTTGAGACACTTATTTCATTTATTATATCGCAGAACAAACAGATACCACATATAAAGAAGATTGTTGCAGATATTTCTGCAAAGTATGGCGATTATGCGGGTGAGGTGAAAGGTGTACCTATGTATACATTTCCTGATGTAAGGAAGTTAGCCAAAGCAGAAGTAGAGGATTTGAAGGAATTAAAGACAGGCTTTAGAGCACCTTACATATATGATGCCGTAAAATGTGTCGGCGAGGGAAAAATTAGCTATGATGAGCTTATTGCACTGGATAGTGAGCAGGGCATTGAGAAAATGTGTCAGATAAAAGGGGTTGGCAACAAGGTCGCAAGCTGTGTAAGCCTTTTTGCATTGGGTAAAAGGGACAGCTTTCCTATTGATGTGTGGATAAAAAGAATAATGGAATATCTGTATTTTGACGGAAATGATACTTCCAAAGATGTTATAGCTGCATTTGCTAAGGAAAGATTTGGCGAGCTTGGCGGATATGCACAGCAGTATCTTTTCTATTATGGAAAGACTGTCAAGATGGGTGTCGCTAATAAGAATAAAAAATAAAAAAAGTATAATCAAAATGTTAAATCATTAATATATTTAGAAATAGCTGTTGACAAATTATTAGCCGGGTGCTATCTTAATTTTATTGAAATTAGCACTCGGTTGAAATGAGTGCTAACAAGCAAAAAACAAATTGCTGCCATATACATTTCAGACAGCGGAATGGAGGATATATATGAAATTAGTACCATTAGGAGACAGAGTTGTAATTAAAGCATTAGTTGCAGAAGAAACTACAAAGTCAGGTATCGTATTACCAGGACAGGCAAAGGAGAAACCATCTCAGGCAGAGGTAGTTGCAGTTGGACCTGGCGGGGTTGTTGATGGCAAGGAAGTTACAATGCAGGTTAAGCCTGGTGATAAGGTAATATATTCTAAGTATGCTGGAACAGAAGTTAAGCTTGATGATGAAGAATACATCGTTGTAAAGCAGAATGATATTCTTGCGGTAATCGAGGACTAATCAGATACAGCCAGTTTACTGGCGTATATATGAAAAGTGATAGTTAGTTGATATCAGATATATTTTTATTACAGATAATAATGGAGGTAATAGCAATGGCAAAGGAAATTAAATACGGAATTGAAGCAAGAAAAGCTCTTGAAGAGGGTGTTAATAAATTAGCTAATACTGTAAGGGTTACAATCGGACCTAAGGGACGTAACGTAGTTCTTGATAAATCATATGGTGCACCACTTATCACTAACGATGGTGTTACAATCGCTAAGGATATCGAACTTGAAGATGCATTTGAGAATATGGGTGCCCAGCTTGTAAAGGAAGTTGCTACTAAGACTAATGATGTAGCAGGTGATGGTACAACAACAGCTACAGTTCTTGCACAGGCTATGGTTAATGCAGGTATGAAGAACTTAGCAGCAGGTGCTAACCCAATCATCTTAAGAAAAGGTATGAAGAAGGCTACTGATTGTGCAGTTGAAGCTATTGCACATATGAGCGAGAAGGTTACAGGAAAAGACCAGATTGCAAAGGTTGCATCTATCTCAGCTGGTGATGAAGAAGTAGGTCAGATGGTAGCTGATGCTATGGAAAAGGTTTCTAATGATGGTGTTATCACAATCGAAGAATCTAAGACAATGAAGACAGAACTTGATCTTGTAGAAGGTATGCAGTTCGATAGAGGATATATTTCAGCATATATGGCAACGGATATGGATAAGATGGAAGCTAACCTTGATAACCCATATATCCTTATCACAGATAAGAAGATTTCTAATATTCAGGAAATCTTACCAGTTCTTGAACAGATAGTCCAGAGCGGTGCTAAGCTTCTTATCATTGCAGAAGATGTTGAAGGTGAAGCTCTTACGACACTTATCGTTAATAAGTTAAGAGGTACATTCAATGTTGTAGCTGTCAAAGCACCTGGATATGGTGACAGACGTAAGGAAATGCTTAAGGATATCGCTATTCTTACAGGTGGTCAGGTTATCTCAGAAGAACTTGGTCTTGAACTTAAGGATACAACAATGGATATGCTTGGTAGAGCTAAGTCAGTTAAGGTTCAGAAAGAAAATACAGTTATCGTTGACGGCGAAGGTGCTAAGGAAGATATCGAAGCAAGAGTTGCACAGATTCGTGCACAGCTTGAAGAAACAACATCTGACTTTGATAAGGAAAAGTTACAGGAAAGACTTGCTAAGCTTGCAGGCGGCGTAGCTGTTATCAGAGTTGGTGCTGCAACAGAAACAGAGATGAAGGAAGCTAAGCTTCGTATGGAAGATGCCCTTAATGCAACAAGAGCTGCTGTAGAAGAAGGCGTTATCTCAGGTGGTGGTTCTGCTTATATCCACGCTTCTAAGAAGGTTGCTGAACTTGCTGCTACACTCAGTGGTGATGAGAAGACAGGTGCAGAGATTATTCTTAAGGCACTTGAAGCTCCTTTATACCACATTGCTCACAATGCGGGTCTTGAAGGTGCAGTTATCATCAACAAAGTAAGAGAGTCAGAAGTAGGAACAGGTTACGATGCTCTTAATGATGAATACGTTAATATGATTGATGCTGGTATTCTTGACCCAGCTAAGGTTACAAGAAGTGCATTACAGAATGCTACAAGTGTAGCTTCAACACTCCTTACAACAGAGTCAGTTGTAGCTGATATCAAAGAAGATACACCAGCAATGCCAGCAGGAGCTGCCGGTATGGGCGGAATGATGTAATAAGTAATAATTTGCTATACATCAGCAAGTTGATAAAATAAATTTAACACTTACATCATATTAAAAAAGTCCCTTTGTTTATGTTTTATATTCATAAACAAGGGGGCTTTTTGTTGTGCAATATAAAAGGAATGTGTTATGCTATCAAGGTTATTAAGTGGATTACAGCAGATTGAGCTGATTCATATATGTCAGGAGAGCTTGGTTTATGTTTTTTAGTAGAAGAAAGAATGATGATTTGTCAGAAAAGCTGGTTAAACTGGTTGTTCCGATAGCGATACAGCAGTTTATGTTGGCACTTGTAAGTGCCACAGATGCGGTTATGCTGGGATTTGTGGACCAGACCTCGTTGTCTGCAGCTTCACTTGCCGGACAGATACAGTTTGTGCTTAATCTGTTTATAGCAGGGATAACAGCAGGCTCAGGAATAATGATTTCACAGTACTGGGGAAAGAAGGACATAAAAGCTATTGAAAAGGTCATGCCGGTGGCTTTATATGCTAATCTGCTGTCAGGCGGCATATTCACTATTCTTGCGCTTCTCATACCTGAGGGACTTATAAGGATATTCACTAACGAACCGGAGCTTATTGCAAGCGGTACACTATATATCAGGGCGGTAGCCTTATCCTATGTGCTGTGTGCAGTATCACAGGTATATCTGATTCTTCTTAAGAATACAGGAAGGGCAGCTCAAAGCTCTGTTATCAGCTCATCAGCAGTTGCAGTTAATATAGTTTGCAATGCTGTCCTTATATTTGGACTACTTGGTATGCCACGTCTTGGCATACGTGGAGCGGCTTATGCAACTGTAATATCAAGAGTGATAGAGCTTGTATGGGCATATATTGCAGTTAACAAAGACAGGATTGCCACTCTGGAGTGGAAAGGAATTATTCATACAGATAAAGCACTTACAAGAGATTTCTGGTATTACACAATGCCTGTGCTATGTGCCTCCTTAGTGTGGGGCATTGCATTTGTATTATACTCAGTTATACTTGGACATATGGGAAGTGATGCTGTTGCAGCGAATTCCATAGCCAGTATAGTAAAGAGTATGGTACAGTGCGTTATAAGGGGCGTTAGTGCCGGGGCAGGAATTATTATAGGTAATCTACTAGGAGCAGGTAAGCTTTATAAAGCCAGGGAATATGGTGGAAGAATTACAAGACTGTCAATAGCGATTGGGATAATAACAGGTCTGCTTCTTATAGTTATAGCTCCGGTTGTATCGCGTGCAGCCCCTATGTCAGATACAGCGAAGGGGTATCTTGGCTTTATGCTGATAGTCCTCGGCATTAATCTGATGGGGCAGTCGGTGAATACAACTGTTCTGGATGGGATATTCTGTGCCGGAGGTGATGCAAAGTTTGATATGAAGGGGAATATTGGTGCAATGTGGTGCTTTGCGGTTCCGCTTGGCTTTATAGCAGCATTTGTATTCAATGCACCAGTCTGGCTTGTATATATCATAATAAGCCTGGATGAGCTGGTAAAGCTCCCGGCAGTATATATACATTATAAGAAGTATATCTGGGTAAGAAATATTACAAGATAAAACATTAGTGAAAAATACCAGGGATAGTTGTTTCTATTTAAAAAAGTCAGTGGGTATGTTATAATACTTCCATATTGGATTTTAATTGTCACGCAGGAGGAATGGTGATGGCTGATATTGATGAGCTTAAAAAGAAACTTGAAGATGGATGGATAAAGGGTGAACCTTATGTATTTGTAAGTTATGCAAGTAAGGATAAAGAGAAGGTTTATGAATTTGTATATGAACTTAGAAAACGTGGAATTAATGTATATATAGATATAGAACTTCAGGAGAATATTTCTAAGAACTGGTTACAGAATATTAAGGAGCGTTTATATGATGTTGATTGTGTTGCTATGATTTCATTTCTTAGTCTTAACTATTTCCGTAGTTATGCCTGCCTTATAGAACAGCTTGTAACACGTTCAGAGGATTTAAAGATGGAAAAAGGCAAGTATCTTGAGAATTTTTATATTGCATTGGATGATAATATGTCTACAATACAAAAAATGGAAGATGCAGTGTATAATAATACAGTTGCAAAAGAAAGTCAGAGTATGGCAATAAAGATGGTTCCAGAGGAAGTAAATGTCCTTAAAGATGTCATGGAAGATAATATTGCAGTAAAGAGCAAGTTAAAGAAAGATGTCAGGTCAACTATAGATAGTCTGAATACAGCACATAGAGTTGCGATAAGTATGCTTAGTTATATTTTTAAAGAGTCAAGCTATAGTATTCAGAAATATGGAACAGCTGGTGATTGTGCACAGTTAATGTATAACAATTTTACTAATGATAAGAATGACAAAATTAATATTGATGTATTGGAGGAACTTAAAGAAAAGTACATCAATGCTTCATCATCTGCCACAACTACATCATCTACAGCAAGTCAGAGCGGTGCTTCTGCACCAGCCGTTAAGAATAATACTACAGAAGCTGACATTGAGAATAATAGAACTTCTGATAATATTCAGAGTACAGAGAATAACAATGGGGCAAATAATAACACGAATATCAATGAAATAGACAGCAATGATATTATTGATGATGAAAATAGCACATCAACAGACAGCGTTACTACAGATGATTTTGCCACATCTACAGACAACAACAATATAACTGATAACACCAGGACAAGACAGGCTACAAGTACAGGTGATATCAGATTTACGCTTTATGGCAAGGAGTATGAGCTTAATCAGTCAGATATGATGCTTACATTTTTTGCACATATTCTTAATAAACATCAGGATATTGTGGACGAACTTCCTTCGTATAATGGGATGAACTGCGTATCTGATGTTGATTACAGTCTTCCAGAGAATCGTAAGGCAGATATGCCTACATATTTCAGAAGTTGTGAATTCTTTGAATTCGCTAATGGAAGCCATATATGCGTTGGAACATCATATTCAGTAGTAGACAAGTTAAAGAAAATGGCACTTCTGCTTAATATATGTGGTGAAAGCCCAGAGATATTCAGCTCAGAACAGGTTGAACTTCCAGCGGTAAAGGTCAGAGGTGGTTCTTCTGCTGGCGGCAAGGGAAGTGGAGCACTTGTGAAATTCAGCGTATATGGTAATGAATACGCGCAGAACCAGACAGATATGCTTGGAACAATATGCAGTTCTGTTATAGCTAAGCACCCAGACAAGTTAGAGGAAGCAGCAGATGCTTTATTATGTATTGATGTTAAAGATTATACAGATGTTGCTAAAGAAGACAGACCGGTATATTTCTCATTAATGAACATATATGAAGTAAATGGCACAGCTTATAGCGTTGGTGGAAGCTTCGGAATGAAAGAAAAGCTTAAAATGATTGCTAAATTACTTATAATGTGCGACGAAAGCAAGGATATAATTGATATAGAAGACTATGAGATACCAGATGTAAAGGTTAAGGCGGCTGCAGGCACTAAGAAGAAAATTAATTACTTTGATTAATTGGAAGTATTACAAGATAGGAGTAGTTTTATGTTTGATGTAGCAGTAGAACAGATAGTAAAGGTAAAACCGCCTAAGACAGCAGTTGTTTATAAGGCATTGCTTATAATAGGCTGTATTGTGGCGGCTACAACCATACCACAGACAAGAACATTTGGAATAATTGTGCTTGCATTATTTGCGGTGATGACATTTTTGGTATTCCAGTATTATAATGCAGAGCTTGAGTATTCGATAGTGGATGATACGCTTACGATTGACAGGATTATGGCAAAATCAGCAAGAAAAAGATGTGGTGTGTATACACTTTCAAGAGCAAAGCTTGTGGCAAGAGCTGATTCGCAGGATGCACTCCGTATGAACCATATGGACGTTAAGACTTATGATTATTCAGTTGGTGCAAGCAATCACGATTCGGTTGTCATATATGCTTATAATGAACATAACGAATTGGTCAGGGTATTTGTATATCCTGATGAACGTATTCTTCACAGCATACAAAATGTTGTTGAAAAAGATGTGTTTAAAGTTATTGACTTTTAAAAAATGCTCTGATACAATTCTAATATTATAAACAAAAGGAATATGATAGAACGTTTATCAGATTTCTCCACACAGAAATGTCCGAATTAAGTATTCGGATTTTTTTGTACCAAGAATTGCGTTATTATGCGCATATAACTTAATTATTTTATTCACAGGAAAGCGAGGACAAAGGAAAATGGGTACAATTATTGGTGAGGGCATTACATTTGACGATGTGTTATTAGTTCCACAGTATTCAGAAGTAACACCTAATATGATCGATTTAACAACTAATCTTACAAAGAATATTAAGCTTAATATTCCTTTGATGAGTGCAGGTATGGACACAGTTACTGAACATAGAATGGCAATCGCTATGGCAAGACAGGGTGGTATAGGTATTATCCACAAGAATATGTCAGTTGAGCAGCAGGCAGAGGAAGTTGATAAGGTAAAAAGATCAGAGAATGGAGTAATTACAGATCCATTTTTCTTACATCCAGATAATACATTACAGGAAGCTAACGAACTTATGGGTAAGTTCAGAATTTCTGGTGTTCCTATCACAGATGATGATAGAAAGCTTGTTGGTATTATTACTAACAGAGATCTTAAATTTGAAGAAGATTTCTCAAGACCAATTAAGGAATGTATGACAAGCGAGAATCTTGTAACAGCTCCAGTTGGAATTACTCTTGAAGAAGCTAAGAAGATCCTTGGCAAGGCAAGAAAAGAAAAGCTTCCAATCGTTGATGATGAATTCAAGTTAAGAGGGCTTATTACAATAAAGGATATTGAGAAGTCTATTAAGTATCCTGCATCTGCACATGATTCACAGGGAAGACTTCTTGCAGGTGCTGCAGTTGGTATTACAGCCAATGTTATGGATAGAGTTCAGGCTCTTGTTGATGCAAGTGTTGACTGTATTGTAATTGATTCAGCACATGGTCACTCTAAGAATATTATTACAACATTAAAGAATATCAAGTCAGCATTCCCTGATTTACAGGTAATCGCTGGTAACATTGCTACAGGTGCAGCTGCTAAGGCACTTTGCGAAGCTGGTGTAGATGCAGTTAAGGTTGGTATAGGACCTGGTTCTATCTGTACAACAAGAGTTGTTGCTGGTATTGGTGTACCTCAGGTAACAGCAGTTATGGATGCTTATGCAGAAGCTAAGAAGTTCGGTATTCCAGTTATCGCTGATGGTGGTATCAAGTTCTCAGGTGATATTGTTAAGGCTATTGCTGCCGGTGGTAGTGTATGTATGCTCGGAAGTCTTCTTGCAGGCTGTGATGAAGCTCCTGGTTCATTTGAGTTATTCCAGGGCAGAAAGTATAAGGTTTATAGAGGTATGGGTTCTATTGCAGCTATGGAGAATGGAAGCAAGGACAGATACTTCCAGACAGGTGCTAAGAAGCTTGTTCCAGAAGGTGTTGAAGGACGTGTTGCATATAAGGGACTTGTTGAAGATACAATATTCCAGCTTATGGGAGGTCTTCGTTCAGGTATGGGTTATTGTGGAGCACCTACAATTCCATTGCTTCAGGAGACAGGTAAGTTTATTAAGATGTCATCTGCTGCATTAAGAGAGAGTCATCCACACGATATTCATATCACTAAGGAAGCCCCTAACTACTCAGTAGAGAACGCTTAATATAAAGCTGTTATTATAAACAGATTAGAATAATAGATATTTAATCAACCCCGGCATTAATTAATTTTAATGCTGGGGTTGTTTGTGCGTCAATTTTAGTGTATTATCTTTGGGATATTAAATGTGAAATATGCACAAGTTGTATATGATAAATGTGGCAAATTGAATAAACTGTCTAAACAATTAAACTGATAAGCATTTATAAGTGAAAATAAAATCCGATAATAAGTGTTTATAAGTGAAAATTGATGTTGCTAATATATGTTTTCTTGATGTATAATAATCTTACAGTAAAATTGTATGAATAATGTATTTATAGAAGGTTATGCACAAGGAGAAGAGGTATGCAGGATAAGATGATTAACAAGTATATTGCTAAGAATCATTCTGGATCTGTATTTACTGACAATGAATTGCAGGTTATCAAGGATGGTAATATAGATGATATGGTTACAACATTTCTTGATATGAATACAGAATATTATAATAAGCAGATGCAGAGTGTTTTAAAGGTATTTACACAGTTTATGAGTACTGAGATTGAACTTGAGAGAATAATATATCAGAAGGAATTTGATGGTAAATTTGTCGGCTGTCAGATTATGGATGGAGATATAGATGTATTCTTAGGGATAGCGGGTGAAGATGCTGACCTTCTTTGTGTTGCATCTACATTTTCCCAGGAAGATATGAATAAGTTTGATGCAGATGCTTATGATGCAATATGCGAACTTATTAATATTATTAATGGTGCATATGCGACTAAGCTCAGTTATGAAGAGATAGAGGTGTCTTTACACCCACCGGTATTTTATCAGGATACACAGATTAAAGCTGATAATGGAATGTATGTAGTTACATTTAATATGAAAGGACATAGATTTAATCTGCTTATGGTTGCGGATGATAAAGTTAAGCTTAATGTATAAAAATATATGTACATAATTAAGGCGTATTACAGAAGCTGAAGTTGTTAATAATTATCAGTCAATTATTGTTGGTTGTTGAATGATTATAGATATATTGTATTTGTAGTTGATTACAGATACTAAATGCTTCTGCACAAGCCGGGTGGTTAATTATAGACATATGGAACGGAGGAATATTATGGCGAAGATTTTGATAGTAGATGATTCTAAGACTTCAAGAAAGTTCTTAAGAAATATGCTTGAACAGGCTGGACACGAGATTGTTGCAGAGGCTGTTAACGGAGCAGAAGGCGTTGAAAAGTTCAGAATATACAGACCGGATATAACAACTATGGACATTACAATGCCGGTTCTTGGCGGAATAGATGCAGTTAAGGATATTATAGAGATAGACCCTGATGCCAAGATTATTATGGTAACAGCGGCAGGACAGAAGGCTAATATGATAGAGGCTCTTAAGAAAGGAGCGGCTGATTTTATACAGAAGCCTTTTGATATGGACGTGATTGTTAATACAATTGAAAAGGTTATGGAAGAATAGATGTATAATTATAGATTACAACTTCAATATGATGGTGGGAGATATGACGGCTGGGTCAGAATGGGCAAGGACTCCAATTCTAACACTATAGAATGTAAGATTAAAGAGATAATTCAGAAGATGACAGGTGAAGATATTGATATATATGTTGGATGCAGAACAGAAAAAGGTGTTCATGCACTTAATCAGACAGCTAATTTCAAGCTTAATGATAAGTACCAGCCTGTAGAGGTTAAGAATTACCTTAACAGATATCTTCCAAGGGATATAGCTGTTAATCGCGTGGAATTAGTAGATGAAAGATTTCATAGCCAGCTTAATGCGAGGGAGAAGACATATGTATACAAGATAGATATGGCTAATGTAGCGAATGTATTTACAAGAAAGTATGCTTATCATACATTTGATATTCCGGATATTAAGGCTATGAGGCAGGCAGCTTTTTATATGATTGGAAAGCATGATTTTAAAGCATTTACTACTGCGAAGAAGAGCAAGTCTACAGTAAGGGAAGTTGAAGATGTAGAGATAACTACAGATGGAGACAGTTGTGAGATAAGAATAACAGCAGATGATTTCCTTCATAATATGGCAAGATATATGATTGGTATGCTTCTTGATGTAGGAAGCGGACTTAAGAAGGTGGAAGATGTAGAGAATATTATGGCTGGCAAGGATGTTGTTATGTCACTTCCAGCTGAGAGCTATGGACTTTTCCTTGAAAGTGTTTTATACTAAATAGATGATTTTATTAAAGAATCTCGGCTCTCGGGATTCTTTTCTTGTTACTTTATAATAATACATTTTATGAAGCAGAATTTAACAGGAATGGAGAATATAATGAAGACCATAATTGAACTTATGACAGATGAATTTAAGAAAGCATTTGCAGAATGTGGATATTCAGAAGAATACGCAAGAATTACTATATCTAACAGACCTGACTTATGCGAATTCCAGTGCAATGGCGCGATGGCAGCAGCTAAGACTTATAAAAAAGCTCCATTTGTTATTGCAGATGAGATAGTTGCAAAGCTTACATCTAATGGTATGTTTGACACAATTGAAAGTGTTAAGCCAGGATTTATCAATATAAAGGTAAGTGCTGGATATCTTTCAGATTATCTTAATAAGATGTCAGAAGATGATAAGTACGGATATGAGAACAGCGAGGAAGCTAAGACTGTAATAGTGGATTATGGTGGAGCTAATGCAGCTAAGCCATTACATGTAGGACATTTAAGATCTGCTGTAATTGGTGAGAGTGTTAAGAGAATTAACAGATACGCAGGCAACAATACAATAGGTGATGTACACCTTGGAGACTGGGGACTTCAGATGGGTCTTATTATAGAGGAGTTAAGGGACAGAAAGCCTGAACTTCCATATTTTGATGAGGCGTATACAGGAGAGTATCCAAGTGAACCCCCATTTACGATATCAGAGCTTGAACAGATATATCCGGCGGCAAGTGCTAAGTCTAAGGAAGATGAAGAATTCGCTAAGAGAGCACACGAATCCACACTTAAGCTTCAGAGCGGGGACAGAGCATGCACAGCAATATGGAAGCATATTATGAATGTTTCCAAGAAGGATTTAAAGAAGAATTATGATAATCTTAATGTATCATTTGACTTATGGAAGGGTGAAAGTGATGCACAGCCATATATTAAAGATATGGTTGATAAGATGGTTGAAGATGGAATTGCCTATGAAAGCCAGGGAGCTACAGTAGTAGATATTGCAGAGCCAACAGATACTAAGGAACTTCCTCCTTGCATAGTAAGAAAGTCAGACGGTGCGGCACTTTATGCTACATCAGATCTTGCAACTATTGTTGAGAGAGAGAAGTTATATAAGCCGGATACATACATTTATCTCGCTGATAAAAGACAGGAGCTTCATTTTACTCAGGTATTCAGAACAGCTAAGAAGGCTGGAATTGTAAGACCAGATGCAGATATGAGATTTGTTGGTTTTGGTACTATGAATGGAAAGGATGGCAAGCCATTTAAGACACGTTCAGGTGGTGTTATGCGTCTTGAACATCTTATATCTGATATTAATGAAGTTATTCTTAATAAGATTAAAGAGAACCGTTCAATGACGGATGAAGAAGCTGATAATATATCTAAGATTGTGGGTCTTGCTGCACTTAAGTATGGTGATTTATCTAATCAGGCATCTAAAGATTATGTATTTGATGTAGATAGATTTGCTTCATTTGAAGGTAATACAGGTCCTTATATTTTGTATACAATAGTAAGAATAAAGTCTATTCTTGCAAAGTATAAGGAAACAGGCGTAAGTGTTGGTGATCTTACAATACTGCCTTCAAAAGAACAGTCAGAGAAGGCTTTATCACTTGCACTTATTAAGTTCTCAGATGTTATAGATGGAGCATACAAGGATAATGCACCTCACAAGATATGCCAGTATATATATGAGGTTTCTAACTCATTTAACGGATTTTATCATAACACAAAGATTCTTGCAGAAGAGGATAAGAAACAGCAGGAAAGCTATATTGCATTAATCACACTTACTAAAGAGATACTTGAAACTTGTATTGATTTATTAGGTATACAGTGTCCTGACAGAATGTAGAGATTGGAGATATTATATGAAGTTATTATCATTTGCAATTCCATGTTATAATTCAGCAGCATATATGGAAAAATGTATCAAATCATGCCTTGCAGGTGGTGACGATGTAGAGATAATAATTGTTGATGATGGTTCAACAAAAGATGATACATTAAAGATTGCCAAGGAATATGAAGCAAAATATCCTAACATAGTCAAGGCTGTACATCAGGAGAATGGTGGACATGGGCAGGCTGTTAATACAGGTCTTGCCAATGCCACAGGGATGTTCTTTAAGGTTGTAGACAGCGATGACTGGGTTGATGTTAAAAGCTATAAGAAGATATTAACTAAGCTTAAGAGCTTTGTTGAGGAAGATGACCTACCAGATATGCTTATTGCGAATTATGTATATGAAAAGGTTGGTGCTAAGAGAAAGAAAGTCATTCACTATGAGAATGCACTTCCAGTTGACAGAATGTTTGGATGGGATGAGATGGGACACTTCAAGGTAGACCAGTATATTCTTATGCACTCAGTAATATACAGAACACAGCTTATAAAGGAATTCGGTCTGAAGCTTCCTGAGCATACATTTTATGTAGATAATATATTTGTATTTGAGCCATTGCCGGTTGTTCAGAAAATGTACTATATGAATGTTAATTTCTACAGATATTTTATTGGAAGGGAAGACCAGTCAGTTAATGAAACAGTTATGATTTCAAGAATTGACCAGCAGTTAAGAGTTACAAGACGTCTTATAGATTCATATCTTGGCAATAAGCCTGTCAATGAAAGATGCAGAAAGTATATGGTGACATATCTTAGAATTATGATGGAAGTATCATCAATATTCCTGATTATATCAGGCACAGATGAGAACCTTGTTAAGAAAAAGGAACTTTGGAAGTATGTTAAGGATTCAGATTCCAAGCTCTATAAAGAGTTAAGATACAGCATACTTGGCAATACAGTTAATCTTCCGGGCAAAGTCGGCAGAGGAATATCTAAGACTGGTTATAAAGTAATGAATAAGCTTATTGGATTTAATTAAAATGGCGTGTGCAGAAATGAGGGAATACTATGATATTAGATTTGTTTAAACTTGACGGAAAAGTAGCAGTTGTCACAGGTGCTAACACAGGTCTAGGACAGGGAATGGCAGTAGCTTTAGCTCAGGCAGGAGCTAAGGTTCTTGGCGTTGCAAGACGTTCCTGCGAAGATACTAAGAATAAGATAGAAGCAGATGGCGGCGTGTTCGCAGAGGTTATAGCTGACCTTTCAGATATGGCTTCAATAGATGTAGTTATGAAAGCAGCGATTGATACATATGGCAGAGTGGATATTCTTGTTAATAATGCGGGAATTATTAAAAGACAGGATGCAATTGAATTCACAGAGGAGAATTGGGATTCGGTAATTCAGGTTAATCAGAAAATGGTATTCTTCTTAAGTCAGGCATTTGCTAAGCAGCTTATGAAGCAGGGAGAAGGCGGAAAGATAATTAATGTATGCTCAATGCTTTCATATCAGGGTGGAATAAGAGTTCCGTCATACACAGCAAGCAAGAGTGCAATTATAGGCTTAACAAGAGCGTTAGCCAATGAATGGGCAAAGTATAACATTAATGTAAATGGAATTGCGCCAGGATATATGGCAACTAATAACACAGCACAGTTAAGAGATGATGCCGACAGAAGCGAAGCTATTCTTGACAGAATTCCAGCAGGCAGATGGGGCACACCACAAGATATGGAAGGTGCAGTAATATACCTTGCATCTAAAGCCTCAGACTACGTCAACGGCTTTACCCTGGCAGTAGACGGCGGCTGGTTGGCAAGATAAAACAAAAAATTATGAAATAGCTATTAAAAGAGCTTTCCAATTAAAGGAAAGCTCTTTTTTGCTTATAGACTTAGACTTATATACCAAAATGGGACTTATAGGACAAAATGTGTTGATAAAAACCGCAACTAAAAAACAGGCAGACTTTAACGAAGTTTAGATGTTAAAGTCTGCCTGTTTCCTCATAATTAAACATATTTAATCCGTGTCGATATCTCCCTTTATTTGGTAAGCACATTTTTAAAATATTTTAACATAAACATTTTACGATAATTATTTAGTATTCGCATAATTTCGCTAATTACATTTTACATTCTGCCATACTCAGTTGTGTAGCTTTACTATATTGCAAGCTGGGTGCTTTTGCAGCCGTCGGCATTTAGCGGCTGTATTTTAGCCGCTTACGTGTCCGCTACGGCTACAAGCAGCGAGAGCGTGCCCAGCGGTAATATAGTAAAACTACACAACGTCCGTATGAGCCTAGTACACTATCCTGCACTTATTTCTATCTACATGCTCCATAATAAATCCGCCCACATTCTTCTTGATATTCTCAGGCATATCATTACTATTAAGCATTACAACCATTTGCTTCCCATTAAACAACATATAATATCCATATTTGAAATATACAGTTGTGAATTGTTCCCATTCGTAAGTATATATTAAATTATGGTCTGGGATATCAGCAAGTATCGCGTTATCCATTAATGTTATTGTGCAGGGAGCATCTTCTGATGAATCTCTGTGCTTCAAGTGGTAATTAACGCTTGATTTGAACTGGAATGCAAATATGTATATAGGATAGAACCAGCATATTGCATATATAATTAATAAAAATGTGTTGTATCTGCCAGAGGCAAGCATAATTATTGAGATAACGGCAGGAACCCACGAAAGTATAAGTTCGACGGGGTTTCTTAAAAATCTGTTCCAGAATACAATCTTTTTGTAATCATTGCCTGAAGCTTTCAGGGTAGTATTATATTTGTAAATATTATCCATAAATTCTCCTGTTCTTACATAGTAATGTGCTGCAATATTTTAATTAAGTGTTCTGCATACACCAGTTGGAAAACACTTGCAGAATGAGTTTATAAAATCTGCATAAAAACATAATATTCATAATATCACGCATAGTTTAATAAAACAATTAAAAATTGCATTTCATTTCGTATGTAATTTAAAAAATATATAAAAACAGTTCCCAAACTGGTATAAATATTATATAATTAGTCTATGTAAAACATTCTGGAGGCAGGAGTTTTGGGAGAGACTAATAAGAAGTTTGAAGTGTTGTCAGAATTGATAGAAAGCCTTGAGTCAAGAGATACATTTCAGCATACAGTAGAACTAATATTACATAAGACTATAGCATACATTAATGCTGATTGTATTGCATTGCTTCAGAAGGGTTCAGATGATGAATGGACAGTAATTGCATCTGAGGGTGAATGTATAGAGGAAGCTAAGAAATGCGATGTTATGGCACTGAATGGTGAGAACAGCATAAGCGTTCCTATTAGGATTAATGACATAGATGCTATGCATTTTGTCATATATGATAAGAACAATATAAAGCTATGGTCCGATAATGAGGACAATATGCATTTTATATATGATGTTACAGGTATTATTCAGAGTATTGCCCAGATGAGAGTAACTAATAATTCACTGCTCTCATCATATGAAGTCTTAAAGGATATTCTTAATAACATAGGTTCAGGTATTATTGTATGTGATACTGCTACAGGCAATATTCTGTTTGAGAATAAGGTAGCGGCTGAGTCGAAGGAGATTAAAGATACAATAAAAGAATGTATGCAGGATATTCTTGTACCGGCAGAAGAAGATGTAGAGAAGACCCTTGAAGAATATATTAATAATGCTGAGGGCAATAATATTGATGGATATTATGATTTTTCTGATTATACAAGAGAATACATAAGACCTGTGGAGAAGTATAATGCTGAGTCAGGTCTGTGGTTTGAAGTAAGATTTACCAAGCTTATATGGATAGATGCAAGTGAGGTGATTGTATGTACAGCTTCTGATATAACACAGAAGAAAAAGAATCAGCAGAAGATTGAATTTCAGGCACATAACGATTTCCTTACCGGTCTTTATAATCGTATGAAGTGTGAGTCAGACTTAAAGACTATAATTAACGAAGCTATAAGAGATGGTGTTAAGGGTGCGGTTTTGTTTATCGACCTTGATGATTTCAAGCACATTAATGATGGTCTTGGACACCAGTATGGAGATATTCTTTTACAGCAGATTGCGGCAGGACTTCAGAGTATAGTAGGTCTTAGAGGCAGATGTTACAGAATGGGTGGTGACGAATTTGTTGCCATAGTAATGCCTGATATGTTCCTTGAATTAGAGAGAATTGCCAATAAGGTTAAAGAGATATTTAACAAACCGTGGTATCTTATGGAGACAGAATATTTCTGTACTATGAGTATGGGTATTGCGGTATTTCCAGATGATAGCAAAGATGTACACGAGATTATCAGAATGGCTGATATAGCAATGTATGAGTCTAAGAAGAATGGTAAGAATGGATATTCTTTTTATGATGTGTGCAACAAACAGAATTCTGTAAGACGCCTTGATATTGAAAATAATATGCGGCAGGCTGTTGCGACAGGAATTGATGAATTTGTTGTATTCTACCAGCCTGTAGTTGATATTAACACAGAGGAATGTGCATCGTGTGAAGCACTGGTAAGATGGGACAGTAAGTCGCTTGGATTTATGGGTCCGGGTGATTTTATTCCGCTTGCTGAATATCTTGGACTTATAACTTCAATTGGTGATTATGTTCTTGAGGAAGCCTGCAGACAGTGCAGATACTGGAATGAACATGGTATGCCGGATTTCCATATCAATGTTAATCTGTCGGTTGTCCAGCTTCTTCAGAAAGATATAGTAGATACAGTAGCTAAAGTGCTTAAGAAGACAGGAGTTAATCCTAGGAATATCGTGCTGGAGATTACAGAGAGCTTTGCTATTAATGATATGGACAGGGTTCTTAATATAATTAATGGCATAAGGGAATTAGGACCAAAGATAGCTCTTGATGATTTCGGTACAGGATATTCATCACTTAACTACATTAAACAGCTTCCTTTTGATATTATTAAAGTTGACAAGACATTTATTGATGATATAACGGAAGATGAGTATGCACAGGCATTCATTAAGCTTATAGTTGAATTGTCTGCTACTATAGGAACTAAGATAGTTGTAGAAGGTGTTGAGGATAAGAGCCAGTTGGATATATTAAGAGAGCTGGGTGTTGACTTCATACAGGGATACTATTATGGTAAACCTGAACCTGCTTACGAGTTTGAAAGATTAAATTTTAAGGGGAGGATTAATATATGAGAATGTTGATTAAGAACGGAAGAGTTATTGACCCTGCAAGTAACACTGATGACATTAGGGATATTCTTGTTGAAGATGGGGTTATAGCAGAAGTGGCAAAGGATATTGACAAGGCAGCAGATACAGTTATTGATGCTAAGGGCTGTATGGTTATGCCAGGACTTGTGGATTTACATGTACATTTCAGAGAACCAGGCTTTGAACATAAGGAAACAATAAGAACTGGTGCAAGAGCTGCGGCAAGAGGTGGATTTACAACAGTGTGTCCAATGCCTAATACTAAGCCTGCAATTGACAGCGTTGAGATGGTTGAATACATAAAGAATAAGTCAGAAGAAGTAACAGATATTAATATTCTTCCTATAGCAGCTATGACAGCAGGTCAGGACGGAGAGTATATAACTGATTATGAGAGGCTTTATGAGGAAGGAGCTGTAGCAGTAAGCGAGGATGGGAAGTCTGTTATGAATGCTAGAGTAGCAAGACAGGCTATGAGGCTTGCGGCAGAAGTAGGAATACCGGTATTTGCACATTGTGAAGATAAGGATCTTGCAGCAAGGGGAGTTATGAATGCCGGCAATAAAGCAAGAGAACTTGGATTTTACGGAATTATGAATTCTGTAGAAGATATTATGGTGGCAAGAGATTTACTCCTTGCTAAGAATACGGGTGCCAAGCTTCATATATGCCATGTTTCAACAGAGGACAGCGTAAGAATGATAGCGGCAGCCAAGAAAGAAGGTCTTGATGTTACAGCAGAGGTAACGCCACACCATTTAACACTTACAGAAGATGATATTAATGAAGATGATGCTAACTACAAGGTTAATCCGCCATTAAGAACTAATAAGGATAAAGATATGCTTATTAAGGGCCTTAAGGACGGAACAATAGACATAATTGCAACAGACCACGCACCACATCATCTTACAGAGAAAGACAGAGGTTTTGTAGAAGCACCATTTGGAATATCAGGTCTTGAAACAGCTGTTGCTATTATAATGACAGATCTTGTTAAGAAAAATGTTATTACACCTCTTGAGATGGCAGATAAGATGAGTTATACACCTGCTAAGATTATCGGTATAGACAAGGGAACACTTCTTGTTGGCAAGACTGCTGATATTACTATAATTGATCCGGATGCAGAGTATGTTATAGACAGTAAGACATTTGCTTCAAGAGGCAAGAACACTCCATTTAACGGCAAGAAGGTAAGTGGTGAGATTAAGTATACAATAGCTGGTGGTAAGATTGTATATTCTAATATCAACGGAACAGAAGTTATTATTGATAAAGATGTTCCAAAGTTGTAATATAAGATAGATTAATTGATATGTAAGGAGAATATAGATGATTAACAAATTAGTTGACAAAATCGTTAAGACAAATGCACCTGTAGTTGTAGGCTTAGATCCTATGATGAAGTATATTCCAGAGCATGTTCAAAAGGAAGCTTTTGAGCAGTATGGAGAAACTCTTGAAGGTGCGGCAGAAGCTATCTGGCAGTATAATAAGGCAATCATTGATAATATATATGATATTGTACCAGCAGTTAAGCCACAGATTGCTATGTATGAGCAGTTCGGTATTGAAGGACTTAAGGTGTTTAAGAAGACTGTTGATTATTGTCACGAGAAGGATATGGTTGTAATCGGTGATGTTAAGAGAGGCGATATAGGTTCAACATCTGAGGCTTATGCAGTAGCACATCTTGGAAAGGTTAAAGTTGGTTCTAAGCTTTTAACACCATTTGATGAAGATTTTGCAACAGTTAATCCATATCTTGGTTCTGACGGAATTAATCCATTTATTAAGGTATGCAATGAGGAAGACAAAGGTATATTTATCCTTGTAAAGACTTCTAATCCTTCAAGTGGAGAATTTCAGGATCAGCTTATAGACGGCAAGCCATTATATGAGCATGTAGGTGCTAAGGTTAATGAATGGGGAAGCCAGTGTATGGGCGATACTTATAGTAATGTAGGTGCGGTAGTTGGTGCTACATATCCAGAGATGGGTAAGGTATTAAGAAAGGTTATGCCAAAGGCTTATATCCTTGTTCCTGGTTACGGGGCACAGGGTGGCAAGGCTGAAGACCTTACAGCATTCTTTAACCCAGACGGACTTGGCGCGATAGTTAATAGTTCAAGAGGAATTATAGCTGCATATGCTAAAGATGAGTATGCTAAGTTTGGAGCTAAGAATTTCGGTGAAGCTTCAAGACAGGCAGCTCTTGATATGATTGCAGATATTAATGGAGCACTTGGAAAGTAAATAATTATTATAATAAGCGGCAGTACCACTCAGCAACAGACTGGTAATGCCGCTTTTATAAAGAATGGAGATAATATTGAGAACTTTAATTAAGAATGGACATATAATAGATCCGGCAAGACATATGTCATATAAGGCAGATATTCTTGTGGAAAATGGAATAATAAGCGGTATAATACAGGTAAAAGCATTTGATGTGCCTGTATCCGACATAGCTGTAGATGAAGTAATTGATGCAGAAGGTCTTGTGGTAGCACCGGGTCTTATAGATACACACGTTCATTTCAGGGATCCAGGTTTTACTTATAAAGAAGATATTAATACAGGAGCTGCGGCAGCTGCTGCAGGAGGTTTTACAACAGTTCTTTGTATGGCTAATACTAATCCTATAGTAGATAATAAAGAAACGCTGCAGTATGTAATAGATAAGGGAAGAACTACGCCGATAAATGTATATTCAGCTGCGGCAGTATCTAAAGGCTTTAAGGGAGAAGAACTTACTGACTTTACGGAACTTAAGAATGGCGGGGCACTTGTATTTACAGATGATGGTATTCCACTTAAGAGTGAAATGCTTGTAAAGGAAGCTATGCAGAAAGCTAAAGAGCTGGATATGCCGTTAAGTTTTCACGAGGAAAATCCTGCATATATAGAACAACAGGGAATTAATAAAGGCGTTGTATCAAACAAGCTTAATATAGGTGGAGCACCAGCCTGCTCAGAGTATATGATGGTAGCACGGGATTGTATGCTTGCACTTGAAACCAAGGCAACAATATGTATACAGCACATAAGCTCAGCGGTATCAGTAGAGCTTGTAAGGACAGCTAAGAAGCTGGGAGCAGATGTACATGCAGAGTCTACTCCACAGCATTTTTCGCTTACAGAAGACATTGTGCTTGAGAAAGGCACACTTGCAAGAGTTAATCCACCAATAAGAACAGAAGCTGACAGGCTTGCTGTAATTGAAGGCCTTAAGGACGGAACAATAGACATAATTGCAACAGATCACGCACCACATAGCAAGGATGAGAAAGCTAAGGAGTTCAAGGCAGCACCGAGCGGAATGATAGGGCTTGAAACATCACTTGCACTTGGAATTACTAATCTTGTAAAGAAAGGCTATTTAACACTTGAGGAACTGCTCACTAAGATGACAGTTAATCCAGCAAAGCTTTACAAAATGGACAAAGGCTGTATTGAGGCTGGAAAGATAGCTGATTTGGTTATATTTAATCCAGATGAGGAGTGGGAGGTTACAGAGAATTTTGTATCGAAAGCTAGTAATTCACCATTTATCGGACAGAAGCTTTATGGTAAAATAAAATATACTATATGCAATGGAAATGTTGTATACAAGGATTTGAAATAATTAATTAAGAATGGAGAATACATATGTCATACAGAGAAAATGCATTAATAATTAAGACTTCGTGTTTAGCCGAAGGCATATATGAAATGTGGTTAAAGACAGATAAGATGGCAGGAGAGGCTGTACCGGGACAGTTCATATCGGTATATTCTAACGATGGAGCAAGACTTCTTCCAAGACCAATAAGCATATGCAGAATAGATAAAGATAATTTAAGGATTGTATACAGGGTTGCTGGAAAGGGGACAGAGGAGTTCTCTAAGATGAAGGAGGGGGAATATGTTAATATTCAAGGACCTCTTGGCAATGGATATGATATTAAGTCTATTATGGAATATGTAAAGAATGTCACAGGAAATGATTGTGCGGACACAGAGTTAAAGGCAATTCTTTTTGGTGGTGGAATTGGTGTTCCTCCAATGCTTGAGCTTGCTAAGCAGCTTGAATGTAAGAAGCAGGCTGTACTTGGTTACAGAAACTCACAGATGTTTTTAAAAGATGAATTTGAGCAGTTTGCTGATGTATATGTTGCAACAGAGGACGGAAGTGCTGGAACTAAAGGTAATGTATTAGATGCAGTAAGAGAGAATAACTTAACAGCAGATGTAATATTTGCCTGCGGCCCTACACCAATGTTAAGAGCAATAAAGGAATATGCGGTAAGCAATAATATCGCCTGTTTCGTATCCTTAGAGGAAAAAATGGCTTGCGGAATAGGAGCGTGCCTTGCCTGCGTATGTCAGTCAACAGATATTGATGACCATTCAAAGGTTAAGAATAAGAGAGTATGTAAAGAAGGCCCTGTATTCAATGTTAAGGAGGTAGAGTTATAATGGCTAATAGAGTAAATCCAATTAATCCGGCAGACGTTAATATGAAAGTAAATATTGCGGGAGTTGAATTTAATAATCCTGTTACTGTTGCCTCAGGAACATTTGGTTCAGGTATGGAATATTGTGAGTATGTAGACCTTAATAAATTAGGTGCGGTCACAACTAAGGGTGTGGCAAATGTACCTTGGCCGGGCAATCCAACACCTAGAATAGCAGAGACTTACGGTGGAATGATTAATGCAATCGGACTTCAAAATCCGGGGCTTGATACATTTGTAAAGAGAGATATTCCATTTCTTAAGCAGTATGATACTAAGATAATAGTAAATGTGTGTGGAAAGACAGAAGAAGATTACGTTGATGCTGTGGAAAAGTTAGGCGAACAGCCAGTTGATATGCTTGAGATTAACATATCCTGCCCTAATGTAAAAGAGGGTGGTATTGCTTTCGGACAGGTTCCAGCTTCAGCAGAGCGTATTACAAAGGCAGTAAAAAAGGTTGCCAAGCAGCCTGTAATTATGAAGTTAAGCCCTAATGTGACAGATATTACAGAGATGGCTAAGGCTGTTGAGGCAGGTGGTGCTGATGCTGTATCCCTTATTAATACATTAACAGGAATGAAGATTGATATTAACAGAAGAACATTTGCAGTTGCCAATAAGACCGGAGGACTTTCAGGTCCAGCTATAAAGCCTGTTGCAGTAAGAATGGTATATCAGGTTGCCAATGCTGTAGCACTTCCTATTATTGGAATGGGCGGAATTGCCAATGCAGATGATGCACTTGAGTTTATTATGGCAGGTGCAACGATGGTATCAGTTGGTACAGCTAATTTTAATGACCCTCTTACAACAATTAAGGTTGTGGACGGAATAAGAGATTATTGTGCTAAAAATGGAGTAGCAGACATTAACGAGCTTATTGGCTGCGTTAAGTAAAATTACAATTTAACAAAGACTTTACATAGATTTCTCGTAGCAGTGGTATTGCATTTTACATACCACTGCTATTCTTTTATCTGTCGATAAGACATAGACCTTTAAAAGAAAAGTGAGGAAAAAATTTATGAGAAAGATGAATTTTAAGAAAAGCGCAGCTGTAATTCTTAGTACAGTATGTATGGTAACAGCACTTGTTGGCTGTGGAAGCAGCAGTGCAGATAATGGAGCAGATGCAGACTCTAACCTTAGCGGAAGCATAACAGCAGCAGGTTCATCAGCATTAAAGCCACTTGTTGATGATGCGGCAGACCTTTTTAATGAAAAATATCCAGATGTTAACATAACAATCGATGCAGGTGGTTCTGGTGAAGGACTTAAGCAGGTATCAGAGGGAACAGTTAACATTGGTAACTCTGATGTGGAGGCAGCAGAAAAGCTTGATGCAGCTAAGGCAGCAGAACTTGTAGACCATAAGGTATGTGTAGTAACAATGGCACCTATCGTAAACAAGGACGTAACAGCAGGTGGTGTTAAGAACCTTACAAAGGCACAGCTTACAGATATTTTTACAGGAAAGATTACTAACTGGAAAGAAGTTGGTGGTGCTGATGAAGCAATCGTGCTTATCACTCGTCCAGAATCTTCTGGTACAAGAGCAACATTTAAGAAATACGCATTAGATGGTGCAAGCGAAGCTTCTAACAAGTCAATGGAAACAGATGACTCAGGCGTACTTTTACAGAATGTTAAGACAACAAAGGGTGCTATCGGATATGTAGCTTTATCTTACCTTGTAAGCAACCCAGGCGTTGATACAGTATCAATTGATGGTGTTGAACCAACACTTGAGAATACATATGCTGGCAAATACCCAGTATGGACATACGAGCATATGTACACAAAGGGCAACGCAGATGAAGTATCCCAGAAGTTCCTCGACTACATCACATCAGATGAATACGGCAAGAAAATGGAATCATTAGGCTACGGCGTATCATCAAAGATGACAGTAAAAGAACACTAAAAAATAGTTGTTAAAACCCCCTTAATTAAAAAGTAAGATAAAATCTTACAAATCATCAGCAACCAAAATTAACATTAAAAGATTGAAAGAAAATCAATCAAAAAATTATAAGACTACAATTAAATCAAGATAAAAAATAAATGTTAGAAAAATTGATAGTCATAAAAAATATAGGATTTAGGCGAGCAGTATCCTGCCCGCCTAAACGCATAGAAATTAATAACATATAAAATGAAAATGTAAAAAAGAAATAACAAAGAGCAAATAACGAAGAATAAATAACAAAGAGTAAAGAAGATACATAAAGCTGATAAACAATTCAACGCAGATTAATCGCAACCCAGTTGTGTGGAGTGTTATATTGCAAGCTGGGTACTGTTGAAACCGTCGGCACTTAGCGGCTGTCCTTTAGCCGCTTAGTACCGCTACGGTTTCAAGTAGCGGGAGCGTGCCCAGCGGTAATATAACACTCCGCACAACGTCCGTAGCTATTAATCCCCCCGCCGTTGAATATATAACAGCCACATTTTATATGTTAAGAATGGAGAAAGTATGAATATTAAAAGAGGTATGTTTACCAAAGAGTACCTGTGGCGTACAATCGTCACCCTGTGTGGTCTTTTCGTTATAGTGCTTACTCTTGGAATAGGTGGATTTCTTGTATACAAGGGTTCAGGAACATTCTTAAAATTCAATCATTCAATCGGTGAGTTCCTGTTTTCACCTGACTGGGCACCTATAGACAATATGGAAGGCGGCGGTTCAGTAGGTACACTTATATTTATAGTAGGTTCATTAAGCACCTGTGGTCTTGCACTGTTTATTGCGACACCATTTGCACTTGGTTCAGCTATATTTATGACAGAGATTTCACCTAAATTTGGTGAAAAATTTTACCGCCCTGTAATCCAGATATTTGCAGGAATTCCTTCAGTAGTATATGGCTGGGTCGGACTTACCGTGCTTGTGCCATTTATAAGAGATATGTTTCACAGACAGGTAGGACATTCAATATTAGCGGCAGGTATTGTGCTTGCAATAATGATATTCCCTACAATAACAAGTGTGTCAGCAGATGCAATCAGATCAGTTCCTAAGGACTACAGAATGGGAGCTTATGGAATGGGCTCAACACGCTGGCAGACAATATATAAGATAGTGCTTCCAGCTTCAGCTTCTGGAATATTCTCAGGTATAATACTTGGTCTTGCAAGAGCATTTGGAGAGGCATTAGCAGTTGCAATGGTAATAGGACAGACAACAGCACTTCCAGACAGCATATTCTCAACAACCAAATCACTTACAACAGAGATAACAGCCCAGATGGGAAATGCGATGGAAGGCGGAGAAACTAAGACAGCGTTGTGGACACTTGCATTGCTTTTGTTCCTTATATCACTTTTGTTCATATTTTTAATACATTTTCTGTCTGCTAAGCAGTCAGAAGAATCTGGAAATAAAAAGAAGGGTGCAAAGACTAATTAAAATCACCTGTTAAAGTTAATAAAGGGTGAAAATGAATATTTGTGCGCAGAAGCGTGCACAGAAATGGAGATTATATGAATAGGATAAAACGTGCCAAGGCACAGGATAGAGTAATTACAGTTATATTTTACTGTATAGCCGTATTCTTCTTTGTACTTCTTGCTGCATTTGCCGGATATGTAATTATTAAGGGCTTTGCGGGTGCAAAACTTTCAATGTTCGGCTTTACAAGGCGTGGTGCTATAGGCAACCAGCTTTTTAATACGATATATCTTGTATTCTTGTCATTGCTTATAACAGTACCAATTGGAACATTTGCTGGAATATATCTTGCAAAATATGCCAAGGGAGGACTTATTACAAAGTTCATAAGAATATGTATAGAGACACTTTCGTCACTTCCATCTATTGTTGTTGGTTTATTTGGCTACCTCATCTTTCTTGTAATTATAGGACTGGATAAAAGCCTTATGGCTGGAGCATTGTCCGTATCAATCATAACACTGCCACTTATAACAACAACAACAGAGGATGCCATAAAAGGACTCCCTAAGGGATATTTTGAAGCGGGTATGGGACTTGGTTCAACACGCTGGCAGGCAATATTCCACATATTACTGCCAGCCTGCCTTCCAAGAATTATGACAGGTGTAATACTTGCAGCAGGACGAGGCTTTGGTGAAGCGGCAGTTCTTTTGTATACAACAGGTTCAGGAACTAACATAAGATGGGGCAACTGGAATCTTGCATCATCAACCTGTCCACTTAACCCATTTCGTTCAGCAGAGACATTATCATTGCAGATATGGGATTTACAGGTTAATGGACAAAATCAGGACCTGGCTAACCTTGCATCAGCAGTACTTCTTATACTTGTGCTTGCATTCAGCATAGGAGCTAACGTGTTAAGTAATAAGATAAATAAGAAGAACTCTGGTGAGAAAGCGTAGAAATGAGGATAAGTATGAGTAATATAGATATGAATAAGAATTCTGAAAATGGAAGCAGTAATTATACAGGTGATGATAAATTTGTAATCAAAAATCTTAATCTTCATTATGGGGATTTTCACGCATTAAAAAATATTAATATGAATATTCCTAAAAATCAGATTACAGCATTTATCGGACCATCTGGATGTGGTAAATCTACATTTTTAAAGACACTTAACAGAATGAATGACTTAATTGAGGGTGTTAAGATTGATGGTGAAGTATACCTTGACGGAGCCAATATATTTACAGAGATGGACGACATAACATTAAGACACAGGGTTGGAATGGTATTCCAGCAGCCTAATCCATTTCCTAAAAGCATATATGACAATATAGCTTACGGACCAAGGTTATTTGGAGTGCACAAGAAAGCAGAACTTGATATTATAGTAGAAAAAGCTTTAAAACAGGCTGCTATATGGGACGAGGTGAAGGACAGACTTAAAAAGTCAGCTCTTGGACTTTCAGGTGGACAGCAGCAGAGATTATGTATTGCAAGAACTCTTGCAGTTGAACCTGAGGTTATTCTTATGGATGAGCCGACATCAGCCCTTGACCCAATATCAACTTCAAGAATTGAAGACCTTGCGATTGAGTTAAAGAATGATTATACAATAATAATGGTAACACACAATATGCAGCAGGCGACAAGAATATCAGATAATACAGCCTTCTTCTTGTTAGGAGAGATGATTGAATACGACAAGACAGAGCAGTTATTCTCTATGCCTAAGAACAAGAAGACAGAAGATTATATTACAGGACGTTTTGGCTGATAATTACATATTTTAGTACCTTGTTATTAAAATATTTAAGAAGTATAATAAAGTTAATTAGTTGTAATGTGATTAATTAATATAGATATATAAATGCGAGGTATTTATTATATGGAATACGTTAAATTCGATATGCACTGTCATACAGCCGAAGGTTCAGTAGATGCCAAGGTTGGGATAGATGATTATATCAAGGTACTTAAGAGCAAAGGTTTTAAAGGAATGGTTGTAACAGACCATGACTCATATGGTGGATATGATGCGTATCTTTCATATGGTAAGAAATATGATGATTTCGTGGTATTAAGAGGCATAGAATATGATAGTCTGGAGTTCGGACATTTTATAGTTATTCTTCCACAGGATACACCTAAAGAGGTGTATGAGCTTATGAGATATAAGGGCCTTACTTTAGATAAGCTTATATATATTGTCCATTGTTGTGATGGAATATTAGGACCTGCACATCCTTATGGAGAACCATTTATGAGCTTTGCATCTACTATGTACTGGAATCAGTCAAAGCAGATTGCACATATGGTTCATTTTGATTTCGTAGAAGGTTATAATGCCTGCGAGAGTGATAAAAGCAATAAGTATGCAAGAAAGTTCGCCAAGGGGTGCAGGGTAGCACTTACAGGCGGAAGTGATGCCCATAACAGTAATTGTGTTGGTATGGGATATACACTTATTCCAGATACAATAAAGACAGAGGACGACCTTATAAAATATTATAAAGATGGCAATCATCCTAAGGTTGGTGGAACAAGATATATATATACAACCAAGGACAAGATAGGAAAGCTTAACAAAGTGCTTGTATATTCTTTTTATATGTATAACAAGATTGGAGCGATGTTTAAGTATCCTAAGAGAGCGAAAGCGTTCAGAAGTGCGTTAAGGGCATTAAACAGACGTTTTATAATATATAGAAAAAGATAATCTGTAATGACCAGAGAATTCATCATATTAACTTAATAGAACCTGTCAGCAATATTGAAATAATTGAGTGTTAGATCGTGTGCCAATAGAAGCACAGGAAAAGAGGTTAATATGAGAAATAGATTTGACAGACAGTTAGTACAACTTAATAATGAATTAATCGAAATGGGTGGCATGATTGAGAAGGCTATATCTGATACAGTAAAGGCACTTGTTAATCAGGATATTGAACTTGCTTCAAATGTAATAGAATATGACGAGGAGATTGATCATCAGGAACGTGAGATTGAACAGTTATGTCTTAAGTTATTATTACAGCAGCAGCCGGTTGCAAAGGATTTACGACTTATATCAGCAGCATTAAAGATGATTACAGATATGGAAAGAATAGGGGATCATGCAACTGATATTTCAGAGATTACAATAGAACTTTCTAAAGAATCATATATTAAGAAGCTTGACCATATACAGCAGATGGCTAAAGAAACTATGGTAATGCTAGTCCAGAGTGTTGAAGCATTTGTTAACAAGGATATGGATAAGGCAAGGACGGTTATCGTACACGATGATGTTGTTGATGATTTATTCAACAAGGTAAAGGCTGAGCTTATAGCTATGATTCACGAAGATGTTAATGCAGGTGAGCAGGCATCAGATCTGCTGATGGCTGCTAAATATTTTGAGAGAATAGGGGATCATGCGACTAACATATCAGAATGGGTTATATTCTCTATAACAGGTCAGCACCCAGATGATAAATAATAATCAATAATTGTTATTTAACATTAATTTTACATTTTACATTGAATTTACATAAGGTTCATATAAGCTTCATATAACTGTTTTACACTCCAAAATGTAAACAAAAAGTAAAGTCTATAAGAAATTTTGGAGGAAAAATGGATATATTTGGTGTATTAGCATTACTTGGAGGATTGGCGATATTCCTCTATGGAATGGATTTATTAGGTGAAGGCTTAACGGGAGCATCAGGAGGAAAGTTAGAGAATATACTTGAAAAGCTTACTTCTAACCCGATAAAGGCTGTTCTTTTAGGAGCTGGTGTTACAGCAGTTATACAGTCATCATCAGCGACGACCGTTATGGTTGTAGGTTTTGTTAATTCAGGTATTATGAAGTTAAGACAGGCAATTGGCATTATAATGGGTGCTAACATAGGTACTACCATAACTTCATGGATATTAAGCCTTGCTGGTATTGAGAGTGATAATTTATTTATAAGAATGTTGAAGCCAACATCATTTTCACCAATCCTTGCAGTTATTGGTGTTGTGATGCTTGTATTCCTAAAGAAAGACAAATTTAAAAATCCAGCTAAGATATTTATTGGATTTGCACTTCTTATGTATGGTATGGAAGCTATGAGTTCATCTGTAGAGCCGCTTGCCGAAGTCCCACAGTTTCAGGCTTTATTAACAACATTTAAAAACCCAATACTTGGTATGATTGCAGGACTTGTATTTACAGCAATAATACAGAGTTCATCAGCTTCAGTTGGTATATTACAGGCATTATGTTCTACAGGAATATTAAGCTATGCAACGGTTCTTCCTATAATAATGGGACAGAATATCGGTACTTGTGCAACAGCTATGTTATCAAGTATTGGTGCAAGCAAGAATGGTAAAAGAGCAGCTATAGTTCATCTGTACTTTAATGTTATAGGTACAGTTGTATTTATGACGGTTTTCTATACAGTTAATATGTTTGTACATTTTTCATTTCTGAATGATACAGCTAATGAGATGGGAATTGCGGTAATACATACAACCTTTAATATTATTACAACTGCACTTCTTCTTCCGTTAAGAAATGTGCTTGAGAAGCTCGCATATATGACTATAAGGGTTGATGATGAGGAAAAGGCACTTATGGAAAGACAGAGTATTAATGAATTTGCACTTTTAGATGACAGATTTCTTGAGTCACCAAGCCTTGCAGTTGAACATTGTAAGACAGTTATAGGCAATATGGCTGATATATCAAGGGAGTCATTATTTACAGCACTTGGACTTATCGGTAATTATGATGAGAATAAGGCATTGTATGTTGGTGAGCTTGAGAGCAGGGTTGATAAATATGAAGATGAGCTTGGTACATATATTATGAAGATAAGTACCAAGATACTTAATAAAGATGACTCAGAGACACTTAATATGATGCTTCACAGCATAGGCGATTTTGAAAGAATATCAGACCACGCCTGTAATCTGTGCGACTCTGCAAGAGAATTGCATAATAAGCAGATGGAATTCTCACCTAAAGCTAAGACGGAGTTAAATATATTATGTTCGGCAGTAAGAGAGGTTGTAGATATATCCTTTGATTCCTTTAAGACTAATAATATTAAAGAAGCAGATAAAGTTGAACCATTAGAAGAACTTATTGATACATTAACAGTTGAGCTTAAAGCTAGACATATAAGAAGATTAAGAGAAGGAAAATGTACTATTGAACTGGGATTTGCACATTCAGATATTCTTAATAATCTTGAGAGAGTGTCAGACCATTGTTCTAATATAGCAGTAGATGTTATCCAGTCAGATAAGGAAAATTTTGATACACACGAATATCTTGATGCAATGAAGAACAGGGATAACCAGCAGTTTGCAAGAGAATATAAAGAATACAAGGAAAAATACAGACTTCCAGAAACTAGAAAATTTGTGTAAAGCGTAGATATCAGCGGATACATTTTGTATAATTTTTTAAAGATAAAATGTATTAATATGCTGAAATCTGTCGCAGAAATCGAGGATATTATGGCATATGTATATGTTGTTGAAGATGATAAAAATATAAGCGAGATTGAAAGCTTTGCTTTAAAGAATGCAGGGCATACAGTTGTTGAGTGTGCAAGCGGCAAAGAATTTCATAAGCTTATGAGAGACAGAATACCAGATATGATACTTCTTGATGTTATGCTTCCAGATGAAGATGGATTAGAGATATTAAGAAAGATAAGACAGACTCCAGAGACAAGAAGAGTTCCTGTTATAATGGTTACAGCTAAGACAACAGAGCTTGATAAAGTTAAAGGACTTGACCTTGGAGCAGATGATTATATAACCAAACCATTTGGAATTATGGAATTAATATCAAGAGTTAAAGCACTTCTTAGAAGGACAGGAAGTTCTGATGAAGAGAAGCTTATAGGAATTGGAAGTCTTTTTATTGATGATGAAAAACGAGTTGCATATGTCGATGATAAACCTGTTGAGCTTACTTATAAAGAGTATGAATTATTAAAATATCTTGCACTTAACCGTGGAATTGTCTTGACAAGGGATAATATAATGGACAGAATATGGAGTACAGATTACGAGGGCGAGTCAAGAACTCTTGATGTTCATATCAAGACATTAAGACATAAGCTTGGTACGGCTGGTAATTATATAAAGACTGTCCGTAATGTAGGATATTTTATGGATGATGAGGCCAAATAATGAAAAAAAGAATTAATCTTTTGTATATGATAATGGCACTTGTTACTATTGTGGCATCTGTATCTATAGCGTGTACTGTGTTCTACAATGTACTAAAGCATGAAGTGCTTGAAGATATGCACAATTACATAGATGTGTTTATTGGTGCAGATGCCTGGGGAATGGTAACAGACCCTGACAATATAGTTGAACAGAAGGTAATTGATAATTACGATGGAAATCTTAGAATAACATTTATTAATTCACAGGGTTATGCGGTAGTCGATACACTTGTTGATATTGATAAAATGGAAAATCATAACGAACGTCCTGAGGTTGTTGCGGCTAGACGGAATGGTTATGGATGTGATATAAGAAGGTCCGTAACACTTAATAAGAATTCTTATTATTATGCAGTTGCACTTGATAATGGATATGTGCTAAGAGTTTCAAGGGAAGTAAGCAGTATGACGAGTATTATGACAAGTATGCTCCCTGTTATAATTGTGTTATGTGTAATTCTCTTTATAATCTGTATGATAAGTTCACATTTTCTGACAAAAAGCATTGTTGAGCCGATTGAGTATCTTGCCAATAATATGGATGCTTCGGAGTCGGTTAAAGTATATAAGGAGCTTGTTCCATTTGTCACAACTATTAAAAGGCAGCACGAGGATATTATGCGCAATGCCAATATGAGGCAGGAATTCACGGCAAATGTTTCGCACGAATTAAAGACACCGCTGACATCAATATCAGGCTATTCTGAGCTTATTGAAAGTGGTATGGCGGCAGGTGATGATGCCAAGAGATTTGCAGGTGAAATACATAAAAGCTCACAAAGACTTCTCTCGCTTATCAATGATATTATAAGAATATCAGAGCTTGATGCCATATCGACAGAAGAAATATTTGAGACAGTTAATCTGTATGAAACAGCCAGGTCAACGGTGCAGATGCTTGAGATAAGTGCACAGAAGCACAGCATTATTATTGATGTTACAGGAAGTGATGTTAATATTACTGCTGATAAGCAGATGCTTGAGGAGCTTATATATAACCTGTGTGATAATGCGATACGTTACAATAATCCGGGTGGAAAGGTTAAGGTATCTGTGTATACAAGACAGAATAATGGTGTGACTGAAAATGTTCTTGAAGTAGCGGATAACGGTATAGGAATACCTAAGGAACATCAGGACAGGATATTTGAAAGATTTTACAGAGTTGATAAGAGCAGGTCAAAATCTACTGGTGGTACAGGACTTGGGCTTGCGATTGTAAAGCATATAGTAGCCAAACACCATAATGCACATATAGAGCTTGAAAGTGAATTAGGAAAGGGAACTACTATAAGAGTTGTATTTGCTGATAATATGACAGTATAAGCAGTATACTGATTTGATGTTAGTAGGTATCAAAGTCGGGGCTTTTGACCCCGGCATCATTATATAATTAAATATACAAATATTGTAGTTAAAGTATGTAAATATTGCAGTTAAATATGTAAATAAAGGTTGACGTTCGCTTATTAATTGATTATCTTATACGAGGTAAGTTAGTTAAGAAATGGAGCGTCAATTTTTATGAGTAAATTATTAGCAGATAAAAAGAAATTATTTGATATTGATAAGGATAATCTGATGTTTCACAATAAAGCACTGTTTGCACTTCTTATACCAATAGTTGTCGAACAGCTGCTTAACTCATTTATGGGTATGGTGGATACTATGATGGTAAGTAACCTTGGAAGCCAGGCAATATCAGGTGTATCGCTTGTTGACTCGGTTAATAACCTTATCGTACAGTTATTTTCTGCTATGGCTACAGGTGCAGCAATTATATGTTCGCATTATATAGGAATGAAAGACCGTGAGGGTGCTAATAAGGCGGCAAGACAGGTTGTGCTTACAGTTGCCACAATAGCAGTTGTCATAACAATAGCAGGACTTATATTAAGAAGACCTCTTTTAAGTTTTATATTTGGTAAGGTAGAACCTGAGGTTATGAGCAATGCAGTAACATACTTTCTGTATACAGCGTTAAGTTATCCATTTCTTGCGTTGTTTAGTGCAGGCTCAGCGATATTCAGATCGTGTGGTAATTCAAGATATCCTATGATGGTATCAGTAATCTCTAACGTAATAAATGTATGTGGAAATGCACTTCTTATGTTCGTATTTAATATGGGAGTTGCAGGTGCAGCTATATCAACACTTGTATCAAGAGTGTTCTGTATGGTTGTTATATTTATTGCATTATCCAAGCCAAAGATAGATATAGTAGTATCAGAATATCATAAGATAAGACCTGATTATAAGCTTATAGGCTCGATACTTGCGATAGGTGTTCCGTCAGGAATTGAGAACAGTATGTTCCAGTTCGGTAAGCTTGCAATCCAGTCAACAGTATCAACTATGGGAACAGCGGCTATTGCGGCACAGGCTATGACTAATATATTAGAAAATGTTAATGGTGTCTTTGGAATAGGTGTTGGTATATGCCTTATGACTGTTGTAGGACAGTGTCTTGGAGCAGGAAGAAAAGAAGAAGCCAAGTATTACATAGTCAAATTGTGCGGAATAGCAGAGATAGGAATTATTGTATCTTGTATTATCGTGTATGCACTTGTACGTCCTATAACGGTTCTTGGTGGAATGGAGACAGACAGTGCAAGAATGTGTATAGAGATGGTTGGTGCGATAACAATATATAAGCCAATTGCGTGGGTATTCTCATTCGTTCCAGCATACGGAATGAGAGCGGCAGGAGATGTAAAGTTCTCAATGATAACATCAATGACAACTATGTGGTGTTGCAGGGTTGCATTGTGTATTGGTCTTGTTAAGGTATTCAATATGGGACCAATGGCAGTGTGGTATGGTATGTTCGCAGACTGGACAGTAAGAGGAATAGTCTTTGTAAGCAGATACTTTAGCGGTAAGTGGATTAAGAAGGTTATATAGTATATAGCATATGGAATGGGCATTTAATACAATGATAAAATTGTTAAAAGATTAAATGGTAAATTAATAAAGATAAACGGTTAAAAAATGGAAATTTTATTATATTAACGGTTAAAATTATATATAATACCGGTTGACAAATGGAAATTCACCTCCTATACTTTAATTAAAGTAACTTATAGACATTAGACCTATTATACGGAGGTGCTGTATATGACTATTCAGGAGATGAGGGATAAGAAGAAAGAAAAAGGCTACACATATGCACAGATGGCTGAGTTATCGGGAGTGCCCTTAGGGACAATACAGAAGATATTTTCTGGAGAAACAGAAAGTCCACGCTATGATACGCTTCTGGCACTTGAACAGATTTTTACAGAGCAATCTGTAGTGTGCGAGGCTGCTGCTTCTTATAAGACTGACAGGAATGGAAGTTATACGCTTGATGATTATTATGCCTTACCAGAGGATCAGAGAGTTGAGTTAATTGATGGATATTTCTATACAATGCTGTCGCCTACATTTGGACATCAGTCAATTGCAGGAGAAATACACCGTCAGATTGCTAATTATATTATGGAGCATAACGGAAGCTGCCGTCCATTTATTGCACCGGTAGATGTACAGCTTGACTGCGATAATAAGACAATGGTTGAGCCAGATGTTGGCATAATATGTGACACTTCCAAGATTAAGAGATTTGGAATATATGGAGCACCGGATTTTGTTCTTGAAGTAATATCTCCATCTACTAAGAAAAGGGACTATGCCCTTAAGCTGTCAAAGTATATGGAAGCTGGTGTCCGTGAATATTGGATAGTGGATTTCGTGCAGGCGAAGATACTTGTATATTATTTTGAAGGTGACAACTATCCTGTTATATATGGATTTGACAAGCCGGTTCCAGTGAATATCTATGGTGGTGACCTTGCTATAGACTTTTCTAATATTGCTAAGTGGCTTGAGGAAGGGATGGAATAAGGAAAGTGCCGATAAAAAAGTGCCGATAGAATTCGAGAGAAATAAAAATATAAGCTGTAAATGCCAATCATCTTAGCACTTACAGCTTATTGTTATGTATACATTTAATTAATGAACATTAAATGCTTTAATTCCAGGATATACGGCTGAGTCACCGAGTTCTTCTTCAATTCTAAGTAACTGGTTATACTTAGCAACACGTTCTGAATGATAAAGAGGAATATCAAGAGCAATGCTTGCAGCTTTACAGCAGGCGATTGATGCAGCAAGTATTGCATTAGCACCAAGCTTAGATTTATCCTTAGTTCCGTCAGCTTTTATTATAGCAGCATCAACAGCATATATATCAGACGCATCAAGACCTACAAGTGTATCATTGATAATTGTATTAATATTATCAACAGCCTTTGTAACTCCTTTGCCTAAATATCTTGACTTATCACCATCCCTTAACTCAAGAGCCTCAAATTCACCAGTTGAAGCACCAGACGGAGCAGTACCACGACCAACAGTTCATATGGGTGTTTAGATACAGAATTTATTCTGAATAGCACTGATTAAATACCAAATAACACATCTCAATTGAAAGTGTATAGTCATTGTGATACATTTTATTTATAAATAAAGAAATGAGGATTAGTATGAAAACAGTAGAGATAGCAGTATGTGATGATGAACAAGTGCATATAGACAGAATTGTTAAATATATAGAGGTATATTCGGAAGAATCTGAAATAAATATTAATATAACATCATATAATTCAGGAATGGCATTGTTGAAGGATATAGAAAATGATGATTTAAAGTATGATATTATATTTCTTGATGTTGAAATGCCAGAAATTAATGGAGTAGATATAGCAAGGCAGATACGTAAAATTACACAAGATGTAATAATATGTTTTGTGACGAGTTTTGATAAATACGCAATACAAGCTTATGGTGTTGAAGCATTAGCATATGTTGTAAAACCAGTTGCATATGCTGAATTGAAAAGAGTGCTGTCAAGAGCTGTTGTATTGGTGCAATATACATTTGATTATAAGGAAGCAGAGGAACGATACATAGAGGTTCCTGTTTCGAGAAATACCCGAATAGTAGACGTAAGGACTATACAGTATATTGAAAAACGAAGAAATCAATGCGTTTTACATTGTACAGATGCAGAGATAACGTGTTATGAAACATTAAAGAAGATTTGTAGTAAGTTAGATCAAAATATATTTATATATGTGCATCAAGGGTATATAGTCAATTTTGATGCAATAAAAGAAGTTAAAGAAAATGTGGTATGTCTTGGGGATGGCGTTGAAGTGCCACTAAGCAGAAGTCATTATAAAGAAGTGAAGAATAGGCATATGAGTAAAATAAGAAAGCTGCTTGAAGAAAGAAAAATGTAGAGATAACACTATTGTTAATTACAGATAATAATTAAATACTATTATCTGTAATTAGGAATAAGTATATCAACAATGAAGGTAGTATCATTGTAGTTAATATCAATTGTGCCACCGTATTTATTAACATTATTCGTAACACTAATAAGACCTAATCCGTGCAAAGGATTAGCCTTAGAGCCAGAAGAAGGTTTGCTGGAGATAAAGCGACCTTCTCTTTTTTTGATTTTTTCGTGGTGATTATTTTCACAATGTATTGCCAGATATGTATCTGCCTGTTTAATAGCAAGATTAATATATCCGTTATCGAGTTTTGAAGCGGCAGTTATAGCATTATCTAATATATTTCCAAGCACTGTTATGAGAGTAAAGTCATTTATATAGATGTTGTTAAAATCTAACTGTGTATCAAATGCTATTTTATTATCATCACATATGAGCTTTTTAGAGTTAAGAAGTGCTGATATGGTAGATGAAGTGGAAGATATAGTCTGAGTCTGGTTAAGTTCATCAGTTATCTTATGTATGTAATCGTGAATTTGTTTATTTTTACCATCAGCAGACAAACTGTCAATAATAAGAAGGTGATTTTTCATATCGTGTCTTAATGTGTGGAGTTGTTGTAATTTATCGTCAATCTGAGAATTATATTCAGATTCCATAGCAGCTTTTTCAATTTGAATTTTATTCATAGCATTTTCTTCAAGAGTAATTGCAATTCTACTATAAGTAGTAAGACAAAATATGATTATTAGCGCGATTAATATAAAAAACATAGGAATAAGCATCTGTGAATTAAGTATTGTTGGTTCAGTGAGAATAGGTGCTATTGATAAAGTGATGATAGTTGCAATTGATATAAAATCATATAGAAATATGTAGGGTTTTGCTGTACTTAATGATTTGATTTTTTTAGTATTAAAATATATACAGGCAATGATATAAGAAATGATAATACCAGAAGTCGAATTATAATGTGTGTAAAGTTGATTTGAAGCAATTTGTAATAAATCTCTAAAAAATAATGCATGCAGTAATATAATTATAAATGTAGAAATATAATCATACATAAAATATTTAATGGCAGTAATGAGGCGTTTGATAAGTGCTCCGTTGCAGCTTACTAAAATATAGGCAAGTATAATAATATTTAATATATATACGAACCAGTTAGGAAAAGTTATTATTGCATAGAATATTCTAAATGTTAAAAAAATAGGTCTGAGTATGTGTTTATAATATGATTTATAACCGTGATTTTTAATAAACAAATCAATAATTAGAAAATCAAAGAAATTCTCAATTGTGTCAAAAAATATATTGTAAAAATTCATAAATCCCCCCTGTAGTAACAATATTATTATACAGAATATAAAAATTAAGTCAATTTTTACCAAATAGCACAGTTTAAATACCAAATAGCACATGTTTATTGCATTAGAAATATAGAAGTGATATGTTTGCTGAGAAAGGAGATGATATATATGAATTATAAAAAACAATTAAAAGAAATGTCAGAATTGGAACAAATAAACATAGTTGGTGGAAGTTCAAAAGGAAAAGTAACATATTGGAAAAATGTTTATGATGTATTGTTAGATTTGTTTGGAATGAAGTAAAAATAGTTCTTAAAAATTATAATCCCATTTATAGATACATATAGGGGTATAAGTCTAAAGAATTTGTAAGATAGTTATAAATCAGATTTGCAAAAAGCAAACTGTTTTATATATAAAGGGAAATTTTGATAAATTGCGCAAAATATCAAATTTTTTAATGGTTAATGCTTATAAAAAGTACCTAGGTAGAGATTATCACTTTTTATATAAGTGTAAAAAATATATAACAAAGGAGATTTATTAAAATGGAATTAACAATGAGCAATGGGTTATGTGAAATGAGTGTAAATGAAATTCTGTTACTTGATGGAGGAGAATGGAGTTGGAGTTGGAGTGATTTTGGAGCTTCAACAGCAGGTAATTGTGTAGGAGGTGCAGCGGCAGGAGGAGTCACAGCGGTATGCACAGGAGGAACATTTTGGCCTGCTGTAGGAGTTGGAGCTCTTGGAGGAGCTGTATGGGGAGCAGGAAGCTATTCAGTAGGACAGCTTTGGAAAGGATTATTTGGATAATATTAAGTTATATCTAATTAGTTATTAAATTTTTTGCAATACTGTGGATTGTAAAAATTGTTATTTGATTAATTATCAAAACAACCCACAGTATTGTATTTTAAATTTATTGCATATATATAAAGTAATTATATGGAGGATACTTTAAATGAGATGTACAAACTGTCAAAGTCAACAAATGGTTAAAATGGCTCTTATAGCAAATCAGATTTGGAAGATAAAAGTTGTTAATGAGATTAAGAAAAATAAGTATGATAAAAAATCTGAAAAAGGAATAAATGCATATTTATGTGAAGAATGTGGACATATAGATTTATGGTTAGAGGATAATAAAAATGAATAAAAGATACAAATATTGCTTGAGTAGTATAAATGCATTTTGTGGCGTGCTTAGTATTATGTTGTTAGTAGATTATAATAGAATTCTTATAATATTAATTATATTAGTATTATTTGTGGTTAATGTTTATTTATTAAAAAAATAAAAACTTGAATTTGATTAAATAGTTGCATATATATTTATAGAAAAATAGGTTTTGATAAAATGTTTACTGATGAATATTACCAATTAAGGTTTAAATTGTATCAGCGATTGGAGTGCTAGACAAATGAGATATTATTGTGTAAAACAACACGACATAACAGACTGTGGGGCAGCCTGTCTTGCAACAATTTGCAAGCAAAATGATTATAAAATTGGAATTACCAGAATTCGTGAAGTTGCCGGAACAGATAAGCAAGGAACGAATGTCTATGGAATAATAAAAGCCGCAGAAACATTAGGTTTTAGTGCTAAAGGTGTAAAAGGAGATAAAGAAGCATTTTTTTCAGAGTTTCCATTACCTTGCATTGCACATGTAATAATTGATGGCAATTTATTGCACTATGTAGTTATACATAAAATAACAAAAAAACAAGTTGTTATTGCTGATCCAGGAGCAGGCATTGTAAAACTTACACCAGAGGAGTTCTTTGGAGATGTTCATAAGGAGGGAAAACCACCAAAATATCAGTGGAGTGGAGTACTAATACTTCTTGTGAAATCAGAAAGTTTTCAAACAGGAGATGAAACTAAAGGTTTATTTCAGAGATTTATACATTTATTATTACCACAGAAAAAATTGATAATTCATATATTTATAGCTTCACTTATATATACAATATTAGGCATATTAGCAGCATTTTATTTTAAAGTTTTAGTAGATGATATTTTACCAGACAGTTTGATGAAGACACTCACAACATTGTCAATTGGAATAATTGTATTGAATATTTTTAAAGTTATTTTAAATGCTTTTAGAACACATCTTTTATTATATTTAAGTCAGAAACTTGATATAGCATTATTATTAGGATATTACAGACACGTTTTGGAACTTCCGATGAATTTTTTTGGAACAAGAAAAGTAGGAGAATAACACAAAACAAACAAATGGTCTGTAATATTTTACAGATTTAAAATAATTTTCACCAAGCAACGCAGAGCGTGTTGATAATGCAAATACACATTGAAACCAATAAAGTTTTATGTTAGAATAGACCCAATATAACAATAACAGTGCGAAGCCGCATATACAGGAGGTTTTAGATACAATGGAAGCATACAAGCAGGAATTTATAGATTTTATGGTTGAGAGTGATGTGTTAAAGTTTGGAGATTTCACATTAAAGAGTGGAAGAAAGTCACCATTTTTTATGAATGCAGGTGCATATGTAACAGGTACACAGCTTATGCGTCTTGGAGAGTATTATGCTAAGGCAATTCACGAGACATATGGTGATGATTTTGATGTTCTTTTTGGACCAGCATATAAGGGAATTCCAATCAGCGTAGTTACAGCCGTTGCTTATGCTAAGCTTTATGGTAAGGAAGTGCGTTATTGTTCAGACCGTAAGGAAGAGAAGGACCATGGTGCAGATAAGGGAAGTTTCCTTGGAAGCAAGCTAAAAGATGGCGACAGAGTTATTATGATAGAAGATGTTACAACATCAGGTAAATCAATGGAAGAGACAGTTCCTAAGGTAAGAGGAGCGGCTGATGTTACAATTATCGGTCTTATGGTATCACTTAACCGTATGGAAGTAGGTCTTGGCGGCAAGGTGAGCGCGTTAGATGAGATTAAGGAAAGATATGGCTTTGAGACAAGTGCAATTGTTTCAATGGCAGACGTTGTAGAACATCTTTATAATAAAGAATGTGAAGGCAGAGTTGTCATTGACGATAAGTTAAAGGCAGCCATAGATACTTATTATGAACAGTATGGGGTGCGTAATTAATTAGTCAGTTTGGTTTATCAAGCCAGCAGGAATGGAGGATTGTTGTGGAAGAAAAATTATATAAAAAAATGAAGTCAGTTGGCGTATCAAATCTTGTGTTTGGAATTGTAACAATCGCTTTTGGTATTGGCGCTGGTGTTATGATGATAGTTAATGGAGCAAGACTTCTTGCACATAAATCAGATATATTATTTTAAATGTATATACTGCCTGATATATTATTGCAATGCTTTAACGAAGTGTTGCAATGGTATGTCAGGCATATTATATTGTGTGGAGAGAGATTATGAATAAGCAGAAGTTTCATAATGTTATGAAATGGATAATTTTTGTTATATATATGTGTCTGCTTATATACGTTGTATTCTTTGCTGAGTCAATGGGAAGGACATCGCAGACAAGACATATATACAATCTGGAACCTTTTAAAGAAATAAAAAGGTTCTGGAAATATATATTAGATAATGATTCACTTGGAAGAATAGCAAGACTTAATATTATAGGAAATGTTGTTGCGTTTATTCCTTTTGGAATATTTCTTCCAGTGCTATCTCACAGAAGAATTAAATTAATAGCAACAACTTTATATTCATTTAGTCTTTCTTTGGCAATAGAGCTTACACAGCTTATAACTATGGTTGGAAGCTGCGATGTAGATGATTTGATATTAAATTGTCTGGGAGGACTGACAGGATACATCATATATGCAGTCTGGTACAAAATTATTAGAAGAGAGGATTAAGCGTGAAATTATTTAATAAATACAAGTTTTCGGATAAAAGGCAGTCGCTTGGTGGAATAATATCTACCATAATGGGTCTGCTTGCATTGGCTTCCTTAATATATGGCGTGTATTTATCCTACAAAGCTGAAGGATATGCAGGTTTAAAGGTAGGAAGTCTTGGACTGTTAAGTCTGTTATTTTCAATAATAGGTTCAGTAATCGGGCTTCTTAGCTTTAAGGAAGATGATAAATTCTATACTTTATCAAAGGTGGGCTCACTGTTATGTGGAATACTCGCAGTATTTATGGCAGCGGTATTCCTTATGGGTATAGTGTAATTGCTAATATATTTTTGTGTAACAATAAAGAATAATATAATAGTTGTGCAGTATTAGAGATTAGTACATTTGTTGTGTGACAATGTAAAATAATAGGATTGTTATATATATAGTAATGGATATTAATATATATATTTATTATAGAAATGGAGATTAATATGTTTGATGATAATATAGAAGAAAGATATTCGCTTGCAATAGAAAGAATATCAGAGATTAATAAAGATGATGAGCTGTCAGATTATGGTGCTGGCAGTTATGCTGATTATTTTAAAAATGTATCGGCGTTTATACTGCTTATGGATAAGCTCAAGAATGATATAGCTGGCAAAGCATTTGATAACGCTTCATTAGAGGAGCTTGGCGAATATAACAGGGCTTTATATAAAGATGTGACAGGAGAAGCCTATAATACAAGTTATGCTAATCCAAGAGTTAGTGTTAGGTGCTTTGGAGAGCAGTGCGGAAGATTATTCTCAATGGTATATATGGAAATCAGGGGTCTGATTGTATATATGTATGAGCGAAGATTAGCAGATGCAACAGCACTTATTGAGCTGTTTATTGAGCTTTACTGCATAGTTAAGGACTGTGCGGCTGATAATACAGAGGCTGATTATAAGCATCTTAAGGAAGCAGTCTACTGGTATGTAAGTGATTACAGTGATGACCATATTGAATACAGGATAAGGGAACTTATAGACCCATCACTGGATTTTGCTGTAAGAATTATTATGGACAGCGATTTGAATGATTTAAGATATCTGTACAGATATGGGGAATATATTACTGATAATGAAATTAAAATGGCACAGCATTTGAACTCATTATCTGAACAGCAGATAAAAGATATGGCGGCAACATTTACAGAAGGATACCGAAAGGGATTTATTCTTGGCAATAAGCCGTTAGAGAAGAAGCAGACTGTCAATATCAGATACTGCGTAGGCTTTGAAAGACTTGTAAGAGAAGAGATAAAGCAGTTTGAGGCAATGGGGCTTAAGCCTACTATATACAGGGCGGCAGTTAATTCAATTAACAAGCGTATGCATATTAAGATAGGCTATTATGGCGCAAGTCCTAATAAACAGATGGAATTTGACCATAGATTTGATAATGCACTATATCTTGACGGAGATTTTGTTGAGAGAAAGCTTGGTGCATTAAAAAATGCGTATGAAAAGCATAAAGAGCTTGCCGATGTACACGGCGGTCCTGCTGTTATGGAAGTATTTGGTGAGAAGCCATTTGAGCCAGATGATGCTAAAGAATGTTATCATCTTGATGATAAACAGCAGAAGCTTATAGTCAAATATAATAATGAATCAGGAGCTATAGTTAATTCATATATTAAAGGCGAGGAGAGAAGCTTTACTATAATAGCTTATCCATCACCAGAGGCAGGCGATAAGTTCACTGAGATTTTTGATGAGATTGTCAAGATAAATACTCTTGATTATGACAAGTACAAGGTTGTCCAGCAGAGAATTATAGATGTGCTTGATACAGCAGAGTATGTCAGGGTCAAAGGCTGTAACGGCAATGAAACGGATATGAAAGTATCTATAATGAAGGTTAATGATGGCAGTAAGCAGACAGTATTTGAGAACTGTCTTGCAGATGTTAACATACCTCTTGGTGAAGTATTTACATCACCAGTCCTTAAGGGAACAGAGGGCGTGCTTAATGTAAGCAAGGTATATCTTAACGACATTAATTTCAAGAATCTTAAGGTGCATTTTAAAGATGGTTTTGTCACGGATTATATGTGTGATAATTATGAGGATGAGAAGCGTTGCAAGGATTTATTTAAAGAAAATGTCCTGTTTAACCACAATACACTTCCAATCGGTGAATTTGCAATAGGAACTAATACTACAGCATATGTGTCAGCGAACAGATATGATATTGTGTATCTACTTCCAATTCTTATTGTTGAGAAAATGGGACCACATTTTGCACTTGGTGATACGTGCTATTCAAGGTCAGAGGATGTTGCAGTGTTCAATCCTGATGGCAAGGAGATAATCTCAAGGGATAATGAGGTGTCTTTATTAAGAAAGAGTGAGCCTGACAAGGCATATTACAATTGTCATACAGATATTACAATTCCATATGATGAAATTGGAAGAATATCAGTTGTAGACTATTCAGGAAAAGAAACAAGCATAATAGAAAATGGAAGATTTGTGCTTTCAGGAACTGATATGCTTAACGAACCGTTTGAAGATTAAAACAGACATTTGTTCAATAACACGGTTTATGTTAAATTCCTTGACGATATATCTAAAACAAAGTAGAATATTATAGGTATTGTATTATATTATCTGTTTAATTATCCAGATGGATGATTTATCAGATAATATGAAATTATAAGTGATTTAATATTATTTTAAGATGATAGTTGTATTTCTATCAGAATGGAGGAAGTTAAACATGGCTTTAGTAGGAATAGTTATGGGTAGTGATTCTGATATGCCTGTTATGGCAAAGGCAGCAGACATATTAGACAAGTTAGGTATCTCATATGAGATGACAATTATCTCTGCTCACAGAGAACCAGATGTATTCTTTGAATATGCGAAGACAGCAGAACAGAAAGGATTCAAGGTTATCATTGCAGGAGCAGGAATGGCAGCACATCTGCCAGGAATGTGTGCGGCAATATTCCCTATGCCAGTTATTGGTATTCCAATGCACACAACTTCTTTAGGTGGTAGAGATTCGTTATATTCAATAGTACAGATGCCAACAGGAATTCCTGTTGCAACAGTTGCTATTAATGGTGGTGCTAATGCAGGTATTCTTGCAGCTAAGATTCTTGCGACATCAGATGAACAGCTTCTTGAAAGGCTTAAGAATTATACTAAGGAATTAAAGGAAAGTGTTCAGGCTAAAGATGCAAGACTTCAGGAAGTTGGATACAAGAATTACGCAAAGTAATTAAAATATCAGATTGTCGTTAAATTATAAAATGGTGCTTATAAAGCATACATAGTTATTCGCAGATAAGCTGCGTAAGAATGGAGGATTACAATGGATTACAAGAATGCTGGTGTTGATATCGAAGCAGGTTACAAGTCAGTTGAATTAATGAAAGATGCGGTCAAGTCTACATTCAGACCGGAAGTGTTAGGTGGTATCGGTGGATTTTCAGGTGCATTTTCACTTGAGAAGATTAAGCAGATGGAAGACCCGGTTCTTCTTTCAGGAACAGATGGCTGTGGAACAAAGGTTAAGCTTGCTTTTATTATGGATAAGCACGATACAATCGGTATTGATGCAGTTGCAATGTGTGTTAATGATGTTGTATGTGCAGGTGGAGAACCTCTTTTCTTCCTTGACTATATTGCATGTGGAAAGAACTATCCAGAAAAGATTGCAACAATCGTAGGTGGTGTAGCAGAGGGCTGCCGTCAGTCAGAATGTGCACTTATCGGAGGTGAAACAGCAGAACACCCAGGACTTATGCCAGTAGATGAATATGATGTTGCTGGATTTGCTGTAGGTGTTGTAGATAGAAAAGACCTTATAACAGGTGAGAATATTAAGCCGGGCGATACACTTATCGGTATTGCTTCAAGTGGTGTTCATTCTAATGGATTTTCACTTGTAAGAAGTGTATTCACAATAACAGAAGAGTCACTTAATACATATTACGATTCACTTGGCAAGACACTTGGAGAGGCTTTACTTGCTCCAACTAAGATATATGTTAAGACTATGAAGTCTATTAAGAACGCAGGAGTTCGTGTTAAGGGATGCAGCCATATCACAGGTGGCGGTTTCTATGAGAACATTCCAAGAATGTTACCAGATGGTGTAAGAGCTGTTGTAAAGAAAGACAGCTATGAAGTTCCTCCAATCTTTAAGATGTTACAGACAGATGGCGAGATTGAAGAAGATATGATGTATAACACATTTAATATGGGTATTGGTCTTGTACTTGCAGTAGCCCCTGAGGACGTAGATACAACTATGGAAGCTATTAAAGCTGCTGGTGAGACACCTTATGTTATCGGTAATATTGAAGTAGGTGAGAAGGGAGTAACTTTATGCTAAGAATAGCTGTTATGGTATCTGGAGGTGGAACTAATCTTCAGGCTATAATTGATGGTGTAAAGGACAAGACAATTACTAATACACAGATTGCTGCTGTTATAAGTAATAATGCTAATGCTTATGCTCTTACAAGAGCTAAAGAGAACGGAATACCAGCTTATTGTGTATCACCTAAGGATTATGCTACAAGAGATGAATTTAATAAAGCACTTCTTGAAAAGGTTAATTCGCTTAATGTAGACCTTGTTGTGCTTGCGGGCTTCCTTGTTAAAATTCCAGAAGAAATGGTACACGAATACAGCCATAGAATTATTAATATCCACCCATCACTCATCCCATCTTTTTGCGGTGTAGGCTTTTACGGACTTCACGTTCACGAAGCTGCACTTGCCAAAGGTGTTAAGGTTACAGGTGCAACAGTGCATTATGTAGATGAAGGAATGGATACAGGAGAGATTATATTCCAGAAAGCTGTTGAAGTTAAAGATGGTGACACGCCAGAAATTCTTCAAAAGAGAGTTATGGAACAGGCAGAATGGAAGTTACTGCCTGCCGCTATTAACAAGATAGCTAATGAACATGATAACTAGAAAGACTAGATTATATTGGAGGAAGAACAGATGAAGGTTTTAGTTGTAGGCAGCGGTGGACGTGAGCACGCCATATGCTGGAAGATAAGCCAGAGCCCTAAGGTTGATAAGATATATTGTGCACCTGGTAATGCAGGTATTGCTGAGGTTGCGGAATGTGTTGATATTAAAGCTATGGAATTTGATAAGCTTGTTGCATTTGCTAAGGAAAATGCAATCGACCTTACTGTAATTGGTATGGATGATCCACTTGTTGGCGGTATTGTTGATGCATTTGAGGCAGAAGGTTTAAGGGTATTCGGACCTAGAAAGAATGCAGCTATACTTGAGGGTTCAAAGGCATTTTCTAAGGACCTTATGAAGAAATACAATATACCAACAGCAGCATATGAGACATTTACATCTGCTGATGAAGCTAAGAAGTATCTTGAAACAGCTAAGTATCCTATCGTTCTTAAGGCTGATGGTCTTGCACTTGGAAAGGGCGTTCTTATATGTGAAGACAAGCAGATGGCACTTGACGGTGTAGACGAGCTTATGCTTGACAAGAAGTTCGGTTCAGCAGGTAATACAATTGTAGTAGAAGAATTTATGACAGGACGTGAAGTTTCAGTTCTTTCATTTGTTGACGGTAATACGATAAAGATAATGTCTTCTGCACAGGATCATAAGAGAGCCAAGGACGGAGATCAGGGGCTTAATACAGGTGGTATGGGTAACTTCTCACCATCACCATTTTATACTAAGGAAGTTGATGATTTCTGCAAGGCACACATATATCAGGCAACAGTTGATGCGATGAAGGCAGAGGGAAGACCATTTAAGGGTGTTATATTCTTTGGACTTATGCTTACACCAGAAGGTCCTAAGGTACTTGAATATAATGCAAGATTTGGTGATCCTGAAGCACAGGTTGTTCTTCCAAGAATGGAGAATGATATAATTGATGTATTTGAAGCGTGCATAGACGGAACATTAGATAAAATAGATCTTAAGTTTACTGATAATGCGTGTGTATGCGTAGTTCTTGCATCAGACGGTTACCCACTTGAGTACAAGAAGGGCTTTGAGATAACAGGTATGGAGAATTTCAAGGGTAAAGATTCATACTTTTTATTCCACGCTGGTACTAAGTTCAACGAAGAAGGCAAGGTTGTTACTAATGGTGGACGAGTTCTTGGCGTAACAGCATTAGGTGAGGATTTAAAGAAAGCCCGTGCTAATGCTTATGAAGCGACAGAATGGGTTAATTTTGATAATAAATATATGCGTCACGATATAGGTAAAGCTATAGACGAAGCATAATTGTTAATTGAATGTGTTTAAGTAACTCCCGCCACATATAATGGTGGGAGTTATTGTGTAATAATTGTAATAATGGAGGACAATGGAATGAAGATTACATCTGTAAAAGGTACTAATGATTATCTTCCTAATGAAGTAGAGATAAGAGATTATCTCCAGAATGAAATATTAAAAGTATATGTAGAGAATGGTTTTGAACATATAACAACTCCGGTTATTGAAGATATTGAAAATCTTGATAAGAGTGATGGTGGAGAAAACCTTAATCTTATATTTAAGATTATGAAGAGAGGCGACAAGCTTGACAAGGCACTTGCAAGCGGAGTTACTTCACAGAATGAAAATGTTCTTGCAGATATGGGCTTAAGATATGACCTTACACTTCCTTTAAGCAGATATTTTGCTAATAATAAGGATAAGCTTACACTTCCAATGAAGTGTATACAGATGGACAGAGTGTACAGGGCAGAACGTCCACAGAAGGGCAGATTAAGAGAATTCGTACAGTGTGATATAGATATTATAGGTTCTGACTCAAGAGATTCAGAGGTTGAGCTTATACTTATAACAACTAAGGCACTTAAAGCTATAGGAATGAAGAACTTTAAGGTTAAAGTTAATGACAGACGACTTTTAAGAGCATTTCTTATGGACTGCGGATTTGAAGAAAGCCAGCTTGACAGTGTATGTATAACATTTGATAAGATGGATAAAGTTGGTCTTGAGGGCGTTAAGAAGGAACTTGAGGAGAAGGAATTCGCAGAAGCAGCTATAGCCAAGTTTACAGGATTTCTTGCAAATGTAAGCAATCCACAGGAGATTTCTTTAGAGTCAGTTAAAGATATTCTTGTAGATAAAGCACCAGCAGAAAGCCTCGAATATATTATGAAGTCAGTTAATGAGCTTTGTAATGGTGAGTTCGATGTTGTATTCGACCTTTCATTAGTAAGAGGACAGGGATACTACACAGGAACAGTATTTGAAGTTGAAAGCATTGACTTTAAGGGTGCAATTGCTGGTGGGGGAAGATATGATAACCTTATTGGCAAGTTCTTAGGACAGCAGGTAAGTGCAGTAGGATTTTCTATCGGATTTGAGAGAATATTCTCTATACTTATGGAACACGGAATTGACCTTCCTAATAAGGGCAATAAGATAGCAGTAATGTATGATGAGGGCGAGCTTACAGCAGCTTATAAGCTTGCAGAAAAGTACAGGGCAGAAGGCAAGATATGTTCGCTTTATGTTAAGCCAAAGAAGATGGGCAAGTTCTTAGGAAAGCTTGAAGAAAGAGGTTATGCAGGCTTTATTAATGTAAGTAATGATGACGGGATAAGTTATTTTGAGAACTAATAATTAAAATAGAACTTCGGGTAATCTATGAACAAACTGGATATAGATTACCCGAAGTTTTTACATACGTCTGTATAGAAAGAGTGTTACAGACGGCTGTGTCTGATGTAAAAAGTTTATCTGAAAGACTTAAATGCCTTACGCAGTTAGTTCCTTGCCTTGGCAAGTGCACTGTCTATAGCTGATAACAGCATAGTTGCTGTATATTTACTGCTTGCATTGTAGGTGATATTATCTGTTGAGCCGTTGTTGATAACGGCGGTCTTTATCTCATCAAATGAAGAATTAAGCATAGGATACATAGTCTGCACGGACTCTGAAAGATTAATCATTTCGATATTGTTGATATTGTCGGAGTCAACTGTAACCTGAATATCTATAGGAGTACCATTAAGAAGTATTGAGGAAGTGTATACACCTGGTGAATATGTAGGACAAGATGTATTCTTTTTTACTGTGTCAGTGCTGGTGCTTATATTAACACCTGTACTTTTGGCAGCATCTGAACTACTTCCGCCAAATATAAATATTGCCGCTAATATAATAAGAGCAGCAATTACGCATACCATAATTATCAGTTTCTTAAGTGGAATTACCACAATCCTGGTTGAACCGCTCATATATCCCCCTCATATAACACACATTTATTTTGATAAAATATATGAGCATTCATATATAAATAGAACTTATATATGGTATACTTAAATGAGTTTCATTGAATAAAAATGTGCACGGAAATGAGGATTATTATGTCATTACAACTTATACTTGGAGGATCGGGTGCTGGCAAGTCAACATATTTATATAGTTCAATAATAGAGGAGTCGATTAACAATCCAGACACAGATTATATAATTATCGTGCCAGAGCAGTACACTATGGCAACACAGAAGCGTGTAGTTGAGCTTCACCCACGAAAGGGAATTCTTAATATAGATGTCATAAGCTTTGAAAGGCTTGCTTATAGAGTATTTGAGGAGGTCGGGGCTTCTGACTATCCGGTTCTTGATGATACAGGAAAGAATCTTATAGTAAGAAGAATATTAGAACAGCACAAGAAAGAACTTCGATTCTTTAGTGGTAATATATCAAATACCGGATTTGTGGCTGAGATGAAATCAGTCATATCAGAGATGTTACAGTATGATATAACTGTTGATAAGATAGATGAAATTAATAAAACTGTTGATAATAACAGTCTGCTTGGAATGAAATTAAGTGACATTAATGTTGTTTATAGTGGATTTAGGAATTTTATAAAAGATAATTACATTACATCAGAGGAGATACTTGATCTTCTGTGCAGGAAAGTGCAGGAGTCAGAAAAGCTTAAAGACAGTGTGATAGCACTTGATGGTTTTACTGGCTTTACGCCTGTACAGTACAGGCTTATTGGTCTACTTCTTGATATATGCACGGATATTAAGGTGGCACTGACTATAGATACAAGTGAGAAGGTTAATGTCAATGAGGGCATTGAGAACCTTTTCTATATGACTAAGGATACAGTGGCACATTTGTATAAGATATGTGATGAACAGCATATTAATATAGAAAATGCTGTGATGATTGATGATGATAATATATCACGTTTTAAGTCGTCAAAGGAGCTTGCATTTCTTGAAAAGAATATATTCAGGGCTGGAAGCAGGCATTATAATGGTCAAGTAAATGATATAGCTTTGTATGCAGGGACAACGCCGAAGGACGAATTGCAGTATATAACAGGAAAGATACTTGAGCTTACACGTCTGTCAGGCTACAGATACAGTGATATAGCGGTTGTTACAGGTGATATTGGTGTGTATGGAAAGCTTGCCGCTAATATATTTTCCCAGAATGAAATACCATTTTTCTTAGACCAGAAACGTCATATAACAGATAACTGCTTAGTGGAAATGATTACCGCAGTACTTGATATTATCGAGAAGAATTATGCCTATGACAGTATGTTCAGATATCTAAGAACAGGATTTACCCAACTTACAAGAGATGAGATAGATATTCTTGATAATTATTGTCTTGCGGTTGGCATAAAGGGCAGGAAGCAGTGGAACAATGAATGGATAAGAAAGTTCAGGACAGGAAGGGAAGATACAGACCTTGGACTTCTTAACAGATTAAGACGCGAAGTCATTACTCCAATAGATGTTCTTCACAAAGATATTAAGGAGGCAGATGGAAATGTAGCTGCCATTACCAAGGCTTTATATGAATTCATAGCCGGACTTGATTGTGAAAGAAAGCTGTCATCTATAGATGTGGATAGTGAAGAATATGGACAGATATATAAGAAGATAATAGAACTATTAGATAAGATAGTTGAATTGTTAGGCAGTGAGAAGGTTACATTAAAAGAATACAATCATATTATAGCATCTGGATTGGAGGAGATTAAGATAGGACTTATACCTCCGGCTAACGACTGCGTTGTAATAGGTGATATTGAGAGAACAAGACTTGATAATATAAAGGTAATGTTCTTTGCTGGCGTTAATGATGGGTATGTTCCAAAAAAAAGCGACAACAGAAGCGTTCTTTCAGAAACAGACAGGGACAGGCTTAAGGGTATGGACGTATCATTATCAATGTCAGTCAGGGAAAAAGCGTTTATTCAGAGATTTTATTTATACCTTATTATGACAAAGACATCAGAAAAGCTTTATATAACTTATGCACGCAATGGCATGGATATGAAAGCTGTTCTTCCTTCTTACATAATAAGAATGATTAAGAAAATGTTTCCGCATGTTAAAGAGTACGCAAGAGAGGATACATTTGCAGAACACGCATATATACGAATTCCAAAAGCAGACATTGTATGGAGCGAGGGTAATCTTAATAAAGTGCTTGCAGAGGGAATTGCACTTGAATTATATGGAAGGGAGCTTACAGGAAGCGTAACATCATTTGAACAGTTCGCTTCGTGCCAGTTCGCATATTTCTGCCAGTATGGACTTGGGCTTAAAGAGAGGGAAGAATATCAGTTTGCGGTTAATGACTTTGGTACAATTCTTCACGCTGTAATTGAAGATGTGTCAAAAAATATAAAGCAGAACAATAAATCCTTCGTGCTTTTAAGTGATGAGGAAAGAAGCCAGATGGTATCAGAGAGTATCAATGCAATAGCTGAGAATTATGGCAATACGATACTTAAGGACTCAAGCCGTAATGAGTATCTTATACAGAGAATGAAGAATTACGCTGACAGGACACTGTGGGCAATTGGAAAGCAGCTTGCTGACGGAATATTCAGGCCAGATGCATTTGAGAAGGGATTTCTTACACAGATAGAAGAACTTCCGCACGATGTACTATTTTATATGAAGGGCAAGATAGACCGTATAGATGTGTGCGAGGATGACGAAAATTTATATGTCAAAGTCGTGGATTACAAGACAGGACAGTCAGATTTTAATCTTTTAAAGACATATTATGGCTTGAAAATCCAGCTCCTTACATATATGAGGGAAGCAATGATATATGAAAAGAAGAAATATGGTGACAAGAATATAATTCCAGCAGGGCTTTTATATTATAATATTCAGGACCCGATAGTTGAGGCGAAGAAAGATGATGACGAGGTCGAGGCACTTATAAGAAAAGAATTAAGAATGAAAGGCGTTGTTAATTCTAATAAGAATATTATAAGTATGATGGATTCAACAGAGGGTTCATCTGTTAATATTCCTGTCAGTTATAATAAATCTGGTGAACTTGATATGCGATACAGCAGGGTTATGACAACTGATGAGTTCGATAAGCTTGGTGAATATGTTGATAAAGAAAATGTCAATAACGCAGGAAAGATACTTAATGGAAGCATTAATATCAATCCGTATATTAAGGGTAATGAGAACAGTTGTACTTATTGTCAGTATAACAGTGTGTGTGGATTTAGCACAGATATGCCGGGTACAAGTTATCGAAGACTTTCCAATTTAAGCAAAGAAGATATATGGAAATTAATAGATGAGAATAACAGCGGTGAAGCGTACAGCAGTAGTAAAGAGCATAACAGTACAGAAAAGTATAACGATAGTGAAGAATATAACAAAGAAACTGACAGTAATTCAGAGGTGTAATGATGGCAAAGAAATGGACTGATGAACAGCTTAAGGCAATAGATACTAAGAATAGGAATATACTTGTGTCAGCCGCCGCAGGTTCAGGAAAGACAGCGGTTCTTGTTGAACGAATTATCAATATGATTACAGGTGAGAACAGCACAGATATAGACAGACTTGTTGTTGTTACATTTACCAAGGCCGCCGCGGCAGAGATGAAAGCAAGAATAAGAAACAGGCTTGATGATATGCTTGACAATAATGAGGCAGATACCAATCTTTTAAAGCAGATTGCACTTATTAACAATGCACATATAACAACAATAGATAGTTTCTGTCTGTGGATAATAAAAAATCATTTTTCAGAGATTGAATTAGACCCCGGTTTCAGGGCGGCAGATAATGGAGAGATTACACTTCTTGAGAATGATGTAATGCAGGAGCTTCTTGAGGACTATTATACAGAGGCAGATGAGGATTTTATTAATCTTGTAGAGGCTTATGGAACAGGACGTAATGACCAGAATATAGAAGAACTTATTAAGAAAATATATAATCTTGCACGAAGCAATCCATGGCCTTCTGAATGGTATAAGGAAACGCTTGATATGTATGAAGCACCAGATAATTCTAACAACAGGGCGATAGCTGACCTGTATGAAAGCATTATCAATTCGCTGAGTGATTACTGCCGCAAATATGAATATATGATTGAACTTTGCCAGCACGTAGACGGTCCGGTGTCATATCTTGATGCAATCAATTCAGATTATATGAATATTAAAAGAATACTTGAAGCACCAGACTTTGATGACCTTTCGGTAAGAATAAGAAAGACGGTATTTGACAGATTAAGCAATAAGAAAATGCCTGATGCGAGGGAAGATTTAAAAGAATATGTCAAGAATGAAAGAAATAATTTCAAGAAATATATTAATTCCCTTATCAGTGGTGTGTTCACAGCAGATATTGATACATTAATGGAAGATGTGAAAGCTAATGCACCAATGATTGCTATGATGGTAAAGCTTGCTAATGATTTTGCACAAAGAATGTCAGAACAGAAAAAAGACCGTGGAATAATAGATTTTAATGATATGGAACATCTTGCACTTGATATTCTTGTAAAGAATAATGCTGGTATTATTGAGTATACCAGGACAGCAGATGAACTTGCAGAGAGCTTTGATGAGATATTAATAGACGAGTATCAGGATTCCAACCAGTTACAGGAAGAAATACTTACTGCTGTATCAAGGCAGAGAATGTCCGATTATTTCAATAATGTATATATGGTTGGAGATGTTAAGCAGAGTATATATAAGTTCAGACTTGCGTGTCCTGAGTTATTTATGAGCAAGTATGATAATTATTCATCGCAGAATGATAACTGCAAAGATACAGCACAGTATAATGACTGCGAAGATACATCATTTGGCGGTGGTGAGCAGAATATAAGTTCTTGTAAGATAGAATTACAGAAGAATTTCCGAAGCAGAAGTAATGTTCTTGATAGTACCAATGATGTGTTCTTCCGTGTTATGAATAAGAATTTCTGCGGCATACAGTATGATGATAGGCAGCAGCTTAACTGTGGGTTAGATTATCCAGCGTGTGAGGATAAAAGAAACTTCGGGCAGGACAGTGAGAAAAGCACAGATATTGTGCTTGTTGATATGTCGGGTGATGAGGACGGCGATGGAATAAGGGCAGAGGCAAGATATGCCGCATTAAGAATAAGAGAACTTATGTCAGAAGATAATGCTTATTACGTGTATGATGCTGACCTTGAAGATTACAGGAGAATAAAATATGGTGATATTGTTATTCTCACAAGAACGCTTACAGGCTGGGCAGATGTGCTTGTCAATGAACTGCTTGACTGCGGAGTGCCGGCTATGGCAGATACTGCACAGCAGTATTTTAAATTAAGGGAGATAAAGGTTCTTATAAGCCTGCTTACCTGCATAGACAATCCATTGCAGGATATACCTATGGCTTCTGTGCTTCTGTCATACTTTGGAGGTTTTACGGAAGATGAATTATGCAAGATAAGAATATCAGGAAAGAAATATTCACAGAAGTTTCTTATCAGGCAGATGAAGAGCATAGCAGAGAATGAGGACGAGGATTGCGATTATAAGAAATGCAGTGCATTTATTGATAAGCTTAATGTCTTAAGAGATAAATCAAGAATAATGACTATCTATGATTTGCTGTGGGAGATTGTATACAACACAGGTTATTATGATTACGCAGGAACTATGCCGGCAGGAGCTAAAAGACAATCTAATATAGATGTGCTTCTGGACAGGGCATCTTCATTTGAGGGAACAAGCTATAGCGGACTTTTTAATTTCTTAAGATATATAGAAAGACTGCAGAAATACGACATAGATATAACCGACTCACAAGGTATGGGGGATAACGGCGACTCTGTAAGGGTAATGAGCATACATAAGAGCAAGGGTCTTGAGTTTCCGGTTGTAATTGTAGCCGGACTTAACAAGCAGATTAATAAAATGGATGCAAGAAGCAGGATTGTTATTGATAAAGAGCTGGGAATAGGTGCTGATTATGTTAATCTTGACCGCAAGACCAAGACATCTACTATTATAAAAGGGGCGATTGCAAGAAAGATTGTAAGAGATGGAATATCCGAGGAAGAAAGAGTTCTGTATGTTGCAATGACACGAGCAAGGGAAAAGCTTATTATGATGGGAAATGTCACTGACACAGACAAGGCAATGACAGGCTGGAATTCAATTGCTGACGAGATTAGAATGTCTGGAATATATTCTTATGCTGACTGCGAGAAGATAGACAAGTTCGCAGATATGGTAATTCCAGTTGTGCTTACTGGAAAGGAATACAATAAAGGAGAATTCAATATAAAGCTTATTGGCGTGGAAGAAATTAATTCTTTATTGAACAAATCGGACATTGACCAGGCCGGAAGCCAAGCAACAGATGAAAGTCAGGTAGGCGAAAAAACAACCTATGGAACTTCGCCTTTAAAGGAGCTTCCGCCATATATTAAAGACCCTGATGCAGACAGAAAAGTAAAAGTAACTGTCAGTGAGTTAAAGAAAATGCAGAATGAAGCAGATTACGAGCAAAATGCTTTTGCGGCAGACAGTATCAAAAAGGCTGTGGGCATTATGGAGGCAGAAAGAATTAAAGAAGCGGCTGGCGGTGTTAAAGAAGCAGACGGCGGGACAGAACCTGAAGCTGCAGACGAATATATTCCAACAGTTCCTAAGTTTATAAGCAGTGAAGAAAAAGAGCTTGTAAGTAATGAACGTGGAACGGCATACCACAGGGTTATGGAATGTCTGAATTATTCAAAAGCTGGAAGCACTGAGGATATAAAGAATGAAATTGACAGAATGGTAAGAGAAGAAAAGCTGTCATTAAAACAAGCTGAATGCATAAAGCTTAAGGATATAGATACATTTGCAGGATCATCAATAGGTGAAAGAATTAAGCGTGCATATGCTTACGGCGGGGTGAAAAGGGAACAGCCATTTGTATTTGAATATGACAGACAGCTTGTACAGGGGGTCATTGACCTGTATTTTATTGAGGACGGACAGCTTGTTATAGTTGATTATAAGACTGACCGGGTGTTAAGAGGCAGGGCAGGAGAGGACGAGCTTAGAAGAAGATATTCTATCCAGCTTGATTACTATGCTATGGCACTGTCACAGATAACAGGCTTAAAGGTTAAAGAAAAAGTAATATATTCCTTTGCACTGGGAAGAAGCTTAACTGTAGAGTAATTATCTGGAATAGGTAATAGAATAAACTGAGTAGTTTATAAAATAGTCCGGCACTAAGTAGTTGAATTAAATTGATGGATACTATATACTAGATTAGTTAAAGTGTAAAATGATTTAAGAAATGGAGAAATTATGTCAGATATTACAAGTGAAATTAAGAAAAGAAGGACATTTGCAATCATATCCCACCCGGATGCTGGTAAGACAACACTTACTGAGAAGTTCTTGTTATATGGTGGTGCTATTAATCTTGCTGGTTCTGTAAAGGGTAAGAAGACAGCGAAACACGCAGTATCAGACTGGATGGAGATTGAGAAGGAAAGAGGTATCTCTGTAACATCTTCAGTACTTCAGTTTAATTATGATGGATATTGCATTAATATTCTTGATACACCTGGACACGAAGATTTCTCAGAGGATACTTATAGAACTCTTATGGCTGCTGACTCAGCCGTAATGGTTATAGATGCTTCAAAGGGTGTTGAGAAACAGACTATTAAGCTTTTTAAAGTATGTGTTATGAGACATATTCCGATCTTTACATTTATTAATAAAATGGATAGAGAAGCCAACGACCCATTCGAGCTTCTTGATGAGATAGAAAATGTACTTGGAATTGCTACTTGTCCTATCAACTGGCCTATAGGCTGTGGTAAGGCATTTAAGGGTGTATATGACAGAAAGCAGAAAGAGGTATCACTCTTTAAGGCGGCAATGAATGGACAGAAGGAAGTAGATACTAAGAATATATCAATAGATGATGATGAGCTTAAGGCAGAGATTGGTGATGATTACTGGGCTAAGCTTGAAGAAGATGTAGAACTCTTAGATGGTGCAAGTGCAGAATTTGATCTTGCCAAGGTTCAGGCAGGAGATTTAACACCTGTATTCTTTGGTTCAGCACTTACTAACTTTGGTGTAGAGACATTTTTACAGCATTTCCTTGATATGACTACATCACCACTTCCACGTAATTCGTCAGTAGGTCTTATAGACCCATTTAAGGAAGATTTCTCTGCTTTTGTATTTAAGATACAGGCTAATATGAATAAGGCACATAGAGATAGAATTGCATTTATGCGTATATGTTCAGGAAAGTTCACTGCCGGTATGGAAGCTAACCACGTTCAGGGTGGCAAGAAGATAAGGCTTTCACAGCCACAGCAGATGATGGCACAGGAAAGACACATTGTAGAAGAAGCTTATGCAGGAGATATAATAGGTGTATTCGATCCGGGTATATTCTCAATAGGTGATACTATATGTACTTCTAATAAGAAGTTCCAGTTTGATGGAATTCCTACATTCGCACCGGAACATTTTGCAAGAGTAAGGCAGATTGATACAATGAAGCGTAAGCAGTTCATTAAGGGAATAAGCCAGATTGCACAGGAAGGTGCTATTCAGATATTTCAGGAATATAACACTGGAATGGAAGAAATTATTGTCGGCGTTGTCGGTGTACTTCAGTTTGAAGTTCTTGAATACAGACTTAAGAATGAGTACAATGTAGATATAAAGTTAGAGCCGCTTCCATATGAACATATCAGATGGATTGAAAATCCAGAAGAAGTTGATGTGAACAGAATTGTCGGTACTTCTGATATGAAAAAGATTAAAGACCTTAAGGGCAATCCGTTATTGGTATTTGCTAACAGCTGGTCAGTTAATATGGTGCTTGAACGTAATGAGGGACTTAAGTTATCTGAGTTTGGAAAGAACAACTAAATTGCAGATTTAATAAGGAACAAGGTGATTAGATGAACGTAAGCTACAGAGAGATTATAAAAAAAGCAGTAGCCATAGTACTTATGGCAGTCATTCTTGTATGTATGGTGACAGGATTTTCGTATACATTTACCGCTAAAGCAGATGATACAATTATTGCTACAGGTTATGTTAATTATGATGTAACAAGCCTTAGAATAAGGACAGCACCTGTTAATGGAAGTGTAATTACTAAAGTAGATGGTGGATTTAAGTTCGATATATACGAAGAAGTGAATACGAGTGCGACATATAAGTGGTACAGCATAGGTTTTTATCTCAATGGTGAATACACAAGAGGATATATAACATCAGAGTATACTACTAGGGAAGCAAAGTCAGATTATACACCAGATAATAATTTTGAAGATTATCTTGAGGCACAGAATTTCCCGGCTTCCTACAGGGAAAGCTTAAGGCAGCTTCACAGTGCATATCCATTATGGGTATTTGTAGCAGACCATAATGGAAGGGACTGGGATACTATGGTTAATGCCCAGAATGTATTAGGACGAAGCCTTATATACAGTTCGGCAGATGCTTCGTGGAAGTCTACGGCTGATGGCTGTTATGACTGGAATACAGGTGAGTATACAGAGCTTGACAGTGGTGGCTGGGTTCAGGCATCTGAGGGACTTGTGAAATATGCACTTGACCCAAGAAACTTTCTTGATGATACATACATATTTATGTTTGAAAGTCTTTCTTATGACTCATCAGTACATAATATAGACGGTGTGCGCAATATTATAAGCGGAACATTTATGGAGAATTCAAGCCACAATCTTGACGGCTATGACTATGCTTCACTGCTTATGTATGCAGGTGAAGTATCCAAGGTAAGCCCATATCACCTTGCAACAAGAATTATTCAGGAACAGGGTGCAGACGGACGAGGCAACCAGATATCTGGAAATGTAAGCGGATACGAGGGCTATTATAATTATTACAGCCAGAACGCTTATGCAAGCGGCGGTCTGTCAGCAGTCCAGAATGGTTTGAAATATGCCAGACAGACCGACAGCTCTAATATGAGGCCTTGGAATTCGCGTTACAGGGCTGTTGTAGGTGGTGCTGTCAATCTTGGAAAATGGTACATTAACAAGGGTCAGGATACTATATATTATGAGAAGTTTGATGTTAAGAACTTCTCACACCAGTATATGACTAATGTGCTTGCACCAAGGTCAGAAGCGACAAGGGCTAAGAAGGCATATAGTTCATACACGCTTAATAATACAACATTTAAGTTTAACATTCCGGTATATGATAATATGCCATCGTCAAGATGTATAATACCAGATGGCAACCAGAGTGCGAATAACAGGCTTAGTTCATTATCAGTAGATGGTTATACATTAACTCCTACATTTTCATCTGATAATACTGATTACAGTCTCATTGTAGAAAATGATATTACAAGTGTTAATGTATCGGCAGGACTTATAGATGGCAATGCAACAGTAAGCGGACGTGGAAGCCACAGCTTAAGCGTTGGCAATAATGTAATCAATATTACTGTAACGGCTGAAAATGGTGACATAAAGACATATGTAATAAATATAACAAGAAAGTCTGCACAATCTGGTGGTAATACAGATGGTTTTAAGACAGATTATAATGTCGATTCATCAAAGAAGATAATGACTAAGATAGGTGTCGGAAGTCAGGCATCAAGTGTTCTTGATAATGTATCATACAGCAATGGCTGTTATGGAAAAATATTAAAGAATGACGGAAGCGAGAGAGGCGACACAGTAGTTACTGGTGATAAGTTAGTTGTATACAAGGCAGACGGAAGTGTATATGATGAATATTCTATAGTTATATATGGAGATGTTAATGGTGACGGAGTTATAGATTTATATGATTTCGTGGCTATTAAGAGAGCAGTTCTTGGAATTGGACAGCCACAGGGCAGTTATAAAGAGGCTGCGGATATTAACAGGGACGGAGTTATAGATTTGTATGATTTCGTTGCTATTAAAAGACACATATTAAATATAGGATATATCCAGCAGTAGTGACTGCAAGAAGAGAGGACATATATGAATAAGGTTAAAAAGATAATTTCAGCACTGCTTATTATATGTATGTGTGCTGTAATGGCTTTTGTGAATAAGACAGATATATTAGCGGCAGGAACAGCAAGAGTATCAATTGGTTCAGCAAGTGGTACGGTAGGCGATACAGTATCCATAGATGTGTCAATCAGTGCATCGAGCGGAATAGGCGGAGCTACAATATATGTATCCTATGACCCATCAATATTAGCATTAAGCGGAAGCTCAAGTAATTCGGGAACTGCGATGGTCAGCTTTATGGACGAAAGTACAGCAAGCAGCCAGTCAAAGACAATAACATTTAAGATTATCGGAGCTGGTACTTCAAGCCTTAATGTTATAGGTGATTCCAAGGTTATTGATATAGATATGCAGGCGTGCAGTATATCCAAATCGTCAGGTTCAGTTACAGCTTCTGCACCAGCTTCATATTCATCAGATAATACATTAAGTTCATTACAGATAAGTCCTGGTGTGTTATCTCCAGCATTTTCACCAGATGTAACTACTTATACAACATCTGTTGGTGCTGACTGTGCAAGCCTTACAGTAAGTGCAGTTCCTAATGATTCAAAGGCAACTGTAAGCGTATCTGGCAAGAGAATGGATCCAGGATTTAACACAACAACAATTACTGTAACAGCAGAAAATGGCAGTAAAAGAACTTATACAATAAAGACAACCAAGGAAACTAATTCAGCTTCTAATGAAAATAATCAGGCAACAGGTTCGGACTCATCTAATGGATCAACAGACAATAATAATGATATTCCTGATGTGCAGGATCCTAACAGTGAAGCAATACAAGAGCCGAATATTACAGTAGATAATGCTGAATATAAGATTGTATCTGCTAATGATGAACACCCACTTCCAGATGGCTATACTCCAACAGAGTATGATTATAATGGAACAAAGGTATCAGCAGGTGTTGGAATTGATACAGGAGTAACAATTGTCTATCTTGAAAGTACAGATGGCAAAGGTGAGAGCGGTTATTATGTATACGATTCGGTGAGAAAGACATTTTCACAATTCGTAGAAGTAAGCCAGCCACAATTTACATACTGCATACTTGCCATAGATGAAGCTTCTATGGAACTTCCAGAAGGCTATGATGTTGGAAGAACAGTAATCAATGGCAAAGAAGTCGATGCCCTTCTTGACAGAACAGGCAACTACGCATTATTCTACGGCGTAAGCTCTACAGGAGAAACAGGCTGGTTCAGATACAATGTCAATGATGGCACAATACAAGGCTACGCCGGTTACAATATGGCAGATGAACAGGTAATCAACACCAACACAAAGACAGCTGACAGTGATAAGGCATTTAATACAGTCAGCAGTTATATATTCGTTATATTAGCAGTCCTTGCTGTTGTAATAATAGCATTAATAGTTATAGTTATAGCCTTAAGCATTAAGCTTTCAAAGAGCAAAAAAGCCTTCGTAGGAGCAATGGACGGCTACGAAGACGAAGATATAGACGAGGAAGACTTAGACGATATGGAACTTGAAGATGATGAAGAAGATATCTTATATGATGACTTAGAAGAAGATATAGATGAAGAAGTATCTGATGATGCCGTCCCATATCAGTCATCAACCACAAAAGATCTCCCCGAAGAATACAATGAGTCTGAAGAACTGGAACTAGAAGAAATAGACGATAAATAATAAATATCTATCGTCCACCATAAACAGACAGCAAATAGTTAAATCATAATCAGATAATAAATAGGTGACAATAACCACAACAGTCTGACAATAGAGCCTCAATCCCCAGTCCCCGCTTTACTGGCTTGTCCAGTAACAGGGGACATCCCCTTTTCGTAAATCTATTGTCCGGCTGTTTTTTTACGCAAAAATCCCCCATCTCTATTTCATTCCTAATCCACTGAAATATATTTTAAAGCTATTCAAATATAATATATTGACAAATATATTTTACTATGCTATAAAATCTACTTAATAAATAAAACAAAATATACCAAGGGTTGAAAGACAGCCAGCGATGCTAAAGCTGATAGAAGCATAAGAAGACGCTGGGGAGCCGCCGGTCCTTAGCTGGCAGTTCCAACTGGCAGCTTAGTACCGCTGCGAGCGACACGCAGTGCAAACGTGTCTTTGTTGCTTCTATTCGCTTTAACAACGCGTCCGGGGTCCGTCTATCTTCCACCCCGTCAATTTTAAAGAAGGAGATGTACAAGAATGATATCTAAATTACACCAACTAAATTTACACGACAAAATAAAATACATTTACGCTACTGTAATTAAATTTATGATTTTATCAGGAATCGTAAGCATAATTGGTTTATCTCTTCTGGATATAAGATTTAATTCTTATGTAAAAGGGGCTCAGAAAGCAAATAATGCTGCTAAAGAAAGTATTATAGATATTAGTTCTGCTGCCCGCAATATAAGAGAGATGGCATTAAATGACGACAGTTCAACTTATGAGAATTATAAGAATAATGTTAAGACAGTTCTTACAGACTCCCAGACACAGCTTGATATTATAAAGAATACCAATATAATAGATGATGATTTGTATAACCAGTATGTTAAAGCACTTAATGAATGGGGCAATATCGGTTACGATATAATTAACCAGATTGAAAAGGGCGACCTTGCAAGTGCCAAGAATAAAATCCACACAGTATGTACACCTGCACTTAACAATCTTATGAGTATTGCGGATAAAATGGAGGATGAAACCAACAAAGAGGCGGATCAGGCAATATTGTTAAGTAATGTTGTGGCAGTCATAGGCGGTGTGGCTATTGTGTTATTTATTGTAATAGCGAGCCTTATATCAAAGAAAATAGGTGCTAAGATTACAGAGATGATAATAGAACCATTAAGGGATATAGACAATGTAGCTAAAGACCTTGCTAATGGTAACCTGCACAGTGAGCTTACATACCATTCAGATGATGAATTAGGAACATTAGCCCACAGTCTGCGTAAGTCAATAAGAACATTAAGTTCATATGTTGATGATATTAAAAGGTCAATGCAGGAATTCTCACATGGTAACTTTGATGTTAAGCCAGAAGTTGAGTGGAAGGGTGATTTTGAGGAAATATTACATGCATTTATGAGCTTTGAAGCAAGTATGGCAGATCTTGTAAAGCATCTTCAAAGAGTAGCTGACCAGGTGGCAGAAGGTTCAGAACAGATAGCATCAAGTTCAACAGAGCTTGCAGAAGGAGCGACTAATCAGGCGGCTTCAGTTGAGGAGCTTACAGCTTCCCTTGCAAGTGTGTCAGAAAGAGTTGCACAGAATTCACAGAATGCAAGAGAAATAAGTGGCAAAGTAAATGAACTAGGAACACAGCTTGATGAAAGTAACGGCAAAATGGGTGAGATGGTCACATCAATGGGTGAAATAGAAAAAGCTTCCAAAGAAATCAGCAAGATAATAGAAACTATCAACCAGATAGCTTCACAGACTAATCTTCTGGCACTCAATGCTTCTATAGAGGCAGCAAGAGCTGGCGATGCAGGAAAAGGTTTTGCGGTAGTTGCAGATCAGGTATCAGCACTTGCGGCACAGAGTGCAGAAGCTGCCAAGGAGTCAGCTTCATTAATAGATACATCTGTTGCGGCAGTTGAGAAAGGTATGGTTATTGCCAATGACACAGCTTCCCAGCTTGGTGTGGTTGTGGATAATTCAAGGCATATAGTTGATGAAGTTAATAACATTGCAGATGTTCTTAATACTCAGACAGAGACAATTAAGCAGGTTGATGACGGCATTGAAGATATCAATGATGTAGTACAGACTAATTCTGCCACATCACAGGAGTGTGCCGCTGCAAGTCAGGATATGAGTACACAGGCAGACACATTAAGGGGACTTATTGCAACACTTAAAATAGCACATTTTAAAAAAAATAATAATAAATAATAAATAAAAGGCAGTAAAAGCATAAGTAACAGAGTAAAATATATTCTCTATACATAGTAGATATGTAATGAGAATATATATTAAAAGCTTTTACTGCTTTTTGTTGTAAGAATATATGTTCTGATTTATAATGAATTAAAAAAAGTATAACATTACTAGACAGGTTATGGACAGAACATTGAACAATATATTATATGAAACATCGGAATATGAAGATTACGAGGCATTTGTTAATGCTAAAGATAAGATAATTGGCAAGGCACATAATAACAAAGGGATAGGGACATTGTCAGAAAAGACACTTCACGCTGTCCTTAAGCTGTATTATGAGCCTGATGAGGACAAGCACGAGGTCGCTATGAGCGGTTATTATGCTGATATATATAATGACAAAGGAATAATAGAGATACAGACACGCCAGCTTAATAAACTGAGGGATAAGCTTTCGGTATTTCTACAAGATTACCACGTTACTGTGGTGTATCCGCTTCCATTTAACAAGTGGTTAAGCTGGGTTAATCCTGATAATGGAGAGGTTCAGGGCAGGAGAAAGTCGCCAAGACATTTTACGGAATATGATGCATTTTACGAGTTATATAAGATAAAAAGCTATCTGAAAAATCCTAATCTTTCAATCAATCTTGTGCTTATGGATATGGAAGAATATAAGCTTCTTAACGGCTGGAGTTATGATAAGAAAAGAGGTTCAACAAGATATGACAGAGTACCGGTTGGGATAAGAAGAATAGTAAAGTTTGACAGGATAGAGGATTATATGCAGTTAGTTCCAGCGGATTTGAAGGAAGATTTTACGGTGAAAGACTTTGCCATGGCGGCTGGGGTCAGTGTTGAAGCGTCAAGATATACGCTTAATATTCTTAATTATCTTGAGATAGTAAAGCGTACTGGCAGAGTAAAGAATGGGTATGTCTATAACGTCACAGAAGAATTTTAATATAATGAGCGCAAAAGAAAAGGAAGCGGCTGCGAAGCAGACATTTACTTTTCTTGCGCCATTAACGAACGAACAGTCGTGCGAAGCAGGACGAAAGAGTGCGATAAGCACGGGTTCGTGAGTATAGGGTAGATAAAAAGAAAATTATGATATAATGAGCGCAAAAGAAAAGGAAGCGGCTGCGAAGCAGACATTTACTTTTCTTGCGCCATTAACGAACGAACAGTCGTGCGAAGCAGGACGAAAGAGTGCGATAAGCACGGGTTCGTGAGTATAGGGTAGATAAAAAGAAAATTATGATATAATGAGCACAAAAGTGCTCATCTTAAAAGTTCCTTGCGGAACTTTATATGCGCTGAAAAGCTGCGCAAAAATTATGATATAATTAGCACAAAAAAATACGCAGAAATATGATATATAAGGAGGCACAGATATGTATGTAATTAAAGATAATACATTTAATATATCAGTAAGAAATCTGGTTGAATTTATGTGCCTTGGTGGGGATATTGATAACAGGGATACAGGTGTTGCTGATGTTAAGGTTATGCAGGAGGGTGCGAGGCTTCACAGGAAAATCCAGCACTCTATGGGTTCTAATTACAGGGCAGAGGTGCTTCTTAGGAATAAAGAGGAGCTGACATCAGAGGGTGGAATTGAATACGAGCTTAGAATAGAGGGCAGGGCAGACGGAATAATAGCTGACATTGAGGAAGATGAGGATGGCAATAAGCTGCCGATAGGTGAGGTTACAATTGATGAGATTAAGACTATGCAGTCAGATGTAGGAAAGCTTAAAGAGCCGGTGTATGTGCATAAGGCACAGGCTATGGTGTACGCTTATATATATTTAACAAGGTATAATCTGGAGAGCATTAATGTACAGCTTACTTACTGTAATACAGAAACTGAGAAAATAGTAAGATTTAAAGAGCAATATGACAGTGAGTCAATTATAAAATGGTACAGAGAACTTGTAGCTGGCTTTAAAAAGTGGATGGATTATGTATTTGATGAAAGGGCAGAAAGGAATGCTTCAATTCAGAAACTGCATTTTCCATTTGAGTACCGTGAGGGGCAGAAGAAGCTGGTTGCGAGTGTATACCACACGGTAAAAGAACAGAAGGTGTTATATATACAGGCACCGACAGGAGTAGGAAAGACTATATCAACAGTATATCCAGCCGTGCAGTCGTGCAGTAATGGCTTAACTGACAAGATATTCTATCTTACCTCCAAGACAATAACGAGAACGGTAGCCGAGGAAACATATGCGATACTAAGAGATGCAGGACTGCATTTTCGCACAGTGACACTGACGGCGAAGGATAAAATATGTCATCTTGATGAGCACAACTGTAATCCAGAGGTGTGCGAGTATGCAAGGGGGCATTTTGACAGGGTAAATGAAGCTGTTTACGATATAATCACTAATGAAGCGGTAATTAACAGGGATACGATATTGCAGTATTCAGTGAAGCATAAGGTGTGTCCGTATGAAATGTCGCTTGATGTTTCATACTGGTGTGATGGAATAATATGCGATTACAATTATGCTTTTGATCCAGATTCTTCATTAAAAAGATATTTTGGTGATGGCGGCAAAGGCAATTATGTATTTCTTGTAGATGAGGCACATAATCTTGTTGACAGGGCAAGGGAGATGTATAGTGCAACGCTTGTCAAGGAAGATTTTCTTGCCTGCAAAAGAGTAGTTAAGGATATGGACAAAAGGCTGGCTTCATACCTTGAAAAATGCAACAAATATCTTCTTGAATTAAAGAGAGCCTGTGATAAAGAATATATAATAATAGATGATTACTGTGGCACATTTTTAGCTAATCTGCAATCGTGTTATTCGTATATGCAGAAGTTCTTGGATAAGAATAAAGGAAAGCCGGTGTGCGATGAGATAATAGAATTCTTCTTTAAGATAAGACATTTTATTAATATGTATGACTGCATAGATGAGAAGTATGTTATATATGCTGAGCATATCGATGACGGTGACTTTGCACTTCATCTGTACTGTGTTGACCCGTCAGGACAGTTATCGCAGAGATTAAGTCAGGGAATATCGACAATAATGTTCTCGGCGACACTTCTTCCAGTGAATTATTTTAAGGAAATGCTTTCAGGAAATGCAGATGACTATGCTGTGTATGCACATTCGCCGTTTGATACTGATAATAAGAGAGTGCTTATTGGACGTGATGTTACAAGCAGGTATACGAGGCGTAATTATAATGAGTACACCAAGATTGCAGGTTATATCCACACACTTACGCAGTCGAAGCAAGGCAAATATATGATATTCTTTCCTTCTTACAGCTATATGAGAGAGGTGTATGATATATATATACAAAAATATGCCTGCAATGTTATAGATCTGCACGATGTTGAGGATGGAAGCTACATTTATCATCTCTCTGAGGGAGAAAATGTATTGATACAGGATAATAATATGACGGAAGCCGATAAAGAGAATTTCTTGTCAGTATTTATGGATAATACAAGTGGAAATGTCACGGGCTTTTGTGTGCTTGGCGGTATATTTTCTGAGGGAATTGACCTAAGGGATAAGTCACTTATAGGGGCGTGTATTGTAGGAACAGGCATACCTATGATATGCAGACAGCGTAATATATTAAGAAATTATTTTGACAGTATAGGTAAGAATGGCTATCAGTATGCGTATGTATTTCCGGGAATGAACAAGGTGCTGCAGGCGGCTGGAAGAGTTATAAGAACTGCAGATGACAAGGGTATAATACTTCTGTTAGATGACCGTTTTATGACACAGGAATACCAGATGCAGTATCCAAGGGAATGGGATAAAGTGTATCCTGTAGATATTAATAATACAGGAAAATGTATTGAGGATTTCTGGAGATTATAAGGCATATGGGGAATTATGAGGGAATTTGTCAATTGTGGTGAGATTTGGCAAGTAATATGTTGAGAAATTGTCAGACATATGCTATTATTCTAGTATAAATACGGACTGTGACAATTAATTATATGATTATTTATATTGGAGAGAACTATGGGAGAGAATGAAATCAGGAATTTAGCGGATTCCCATGCGGGAATAGATGAATGGAAGAAAGCTGGATTTAACGAACTTCAGGTGCTTGAGATTACTAAAGGTAATGATAATGGCGTTGATATTTCTATATATGCCAGTCCCGAATATAATTCAAGGCAGATGAAGGTTATAAGAATGGCACTTGAGGAAGGAATTGATGTAAGTGCTATGGCAGATCCGGAGTATAATTATATGCAGATGGAGCAGATTAAAGAAGGTATAAAAGAGGGTATTGATTTATCACTTATATGCAATCCGAAGTACGATTATTCTGTTATGAGAGAGATTCGTCTTGCATTAAAGTACAGATTTGATCTTACAAGATATGCAAAGCTTGGATATTCTGGTGAGGTGTTAAGACAGATAAGACTGGCTAAGAGAGATGATGTTGATTTAACATTTTTCGTTGATGAGAATTTCGATGCACACCAGCTTAACGAGATTAGAATAGGCTTGTTAAAATGTGTAGATGTATCGAAGTATATGCTTCATGAATATACAGCAGACCAGATGAAACAGTTAAGGTTAGGACTTGAGGCTGGAATAGATATTACCAAGTATAATATGATAGGTTTCTCCTCAGGACAGATGGAACAGATAAGATTAGGAGAAGAAGAAGGAATAGACGTAAGTCCATATGCAGATCCATTTATCAATGCTGTCCAGATGAAAGAGATGAGAGAACAGATTGAGAATGATGGCAAGGTTCAGGAAGAACCACAGCTTAATGAACTTCAAAGTCAGGAGATATTGCTTGGACTTCAGAGTGGTGTAGATGTAAGCGTATACGCCGATGCAAGATATACTTGCAGACAGATGGAGCAGATAAGAATAATGCTTGAGAGGGGTCTTGATCCTTCGGAATTATTAGTATATAAAGACCAGTAATTAAGGACATACATATAAGGGGAATTCGATTATAAAGATGACATAAGACAATGTGCTATGGTTGATTGGAGGAGTCAGAATTGAATGATGTACTTAGAGAACAGATACAGTTAAATACCAAAGAAGTAGTTGTCAATGTTGATAATGATCATATGAAAGCAAGTATAGTCCTTAATGGCATAGGCAGTGATGAAGCTTATACATATGAGGAGATTGCAGACAAGCTTTCACAGGCAGGTGTGCGTACAGGAATTAATGAAGCGAGAATACGCGAAGTTATTCTTAATAAGCTGTACGATATTGAAATCGTGGTAGCAGAAGGCAAAAGTGCAGTTAACGGTACTGATGGTTATTACAACTTCTTCTTTGATTCAGAGTATGAAAGAGATAATAAGCCTACATTAAGAGAAGATGGTTCTGTTGATTATTTTAATGTAAAGCTTTTTGAGAAGGTTAATAAAGATGATAAGCTTGCAGAGTATATAGAACCTACCAAGGGTGAATTTGGATATGACGTATTTGGAAAGCTTTTAGTTCCAAAGCCAGGAAGACCAGGACCTAAGTTAAGAGGCAAGGGCTTTACAGTGTCAGAGGACGGCAAGTCTTATTATGCCCAGTTAAGCGGCAAAGTAGAATATCGTAACTACGACCTTAATGTAAGTAATGTATATAATGTCAGCGGTGATGTTGATGTTGGAACAGGAAGCATAGATTTTAATGGTGACGTAGAGATTAACGGAAGTGTCAGAGGCAGTGTCAAGATACACGCTATGGGTAATATATACATAGGCGGATATGTTGAAGATGCAGATATATGGTCAGGGCAGGATATTATTATCCAGGATGGTGTTAATGCAGGTGAGAACGGAAGAATTGAAGCTATGGGCAATATATCAGCAAGGTTTTTCGAGAATGCACATATTATAAGCCATAGTGATATAAAGTGTGATTATATGCTTAATACAACAGCTTTGGCATATGGCGGAATATATCTTGAGGGCAAGAGAGGTTCTGTAATAGGCGGAGATGCCACAGGCGTAAGGGGCATATGTATTAAAGCTTGTGGAAGTGAGTCTTATTCTAAGACTGTATTAAGAGTTGGTGTAACTAAGGAGATAAGCAGTGAATATGCCAAGGTGCTTATGGTGCTTAAGGATATAGATACGCAGATAGACAGATTTAATCAGGCTTTACAGAAGCTTGATATATTAAAGAAGGCAGGTTCTGATAAGTTTGATGAAACACTTAACAGAAAGCTGTTGCAGTCAAAGATTGTTAAGACAGCAGAGAAAGCCAAATATGAAGAAAAAAGCCGTAATCTTTATACACTTGTAAGGGAGTCAGACAGGGCAGTTGTAAGGATTGATAAGAATATATATCCAGGAAGCCGTGTATTTATGGGCGATAAGACATATGTTCCTAGTACCGTATTTACGCATATTGCTTTAAAGAAGACTTCACAGGGTGTATTGATAAGAAATTATGATTCTATGTAGTGAGAATATATTTACAGAGGTTAGTTTATGATAGAAGAGGTTGTTTCAATAGAGCTTCCCGTGCATGAGAGAATGGTTATTAAGAAGAACAGGCTCACACCGAAAGATTATGCTGGCGAGCCTGTTCCAAGAATATCTATTGTTACAGGAATACATGGTGATGAGCTTGATGGGCAGTATGTGTGCTACGAAGTCATAAGACGTGTTAATAATAATCTGGAAAGATTAAAAGGAATTATAGATATATATCCAGATGTAAATCCCCTTGGAATAGATACAGGTTCAAGGGGAATTCCTATGTTTGAGCTTGATATGAACAGAGTATTTCCAGGTGATAATAATGGAGCTGTGGCAGAGAGTGTTGCGGCAGGAATTGTCAACGATATAATTGGAAGTGATTTCTGTCTTGATATTCATTCAAGCAATATATTTGTAAGAGAGATGCCGCAGGTAAGACTAAATGAAGAAAATGCGGAAAGACTGCTTCCATTTGCAAAGATGTTAAATGCGGATTTTGTATGGATATTTTCATCAATAACAGTGCTTGATGCGACACTGGCATACAGCCTTAATCATCTTGGTGTACCTACGCTTGTAGCAGAGATGGGCGTTGGTAACAGAATTAACAGGGAATACAGCCAGCAGCTTATTGATGGAATATTTAACCTTATGAGTAATCTTGGAATATGGGAAATACCAGAGGCTGATAATAAAATAGCTGTCAGAGAGCCTATTATCTCAACAGAGGGGGAAGTTAATTTCCTGACAGCGAAGGAAAGCGGAATATTTGTTCCATCTATTAATTCATGTGGCAATATCCATATGGGAGATGCCATAGGCGACATAATAGAGCCAATAGAGGGAAGGATAATCCAGCATATTGAATCTCCGGTAGATGGTATTGTATTCACATTGAGGGAAAATCCAGTTGTATACAAGGGGGCACTTCTTGCGAGAGTACACGGAGGAAGGGTGTAATGAAAAAAGAAGTTTTATATAGTCTTAAGGGAATATACAGAGAGAATTTTGAGATAGAAGGCTACAGATTTGGACACGGCGAGAAATCAGCCTGTATAGTCGGTGCTATGAGGGGTAATGAGATACAGCAGTTATATATATGCTCACAGCTTATAAAGGTGTTAAAAGACCTTGAAATGAGAGGTGCAATATCGCATAACCACGAGATTTTAGTAATTCCGTCAGCTAACAGATTTTCTATGAATGTTGAAAAGAGGTTCTGGCCTGTAGATAATACAGATATTAACAGAATGTTCCCTGGTGATGAAGCGGGAGATACTACCAAGCAGATAGCTGCTGCAATATTTGAAAGCAGTAAGGGCTACAGCTATGGAATACAGTTTGCAAGCTTTTATATGCCTGGAGATTTCATACCTCATGTACGTATGATGGAAACGGGGTATCAGAGTGCGAGCCTTGCCAATCTTTTTGGACTGCAGTATGTTGTTATAAGAAAGCCAAAGCCTATGGATACGGCAACGCTTAATTATAGCTGGCAGATGAATGGAACAAATGCTTTTTCGATATATACGAACAGCACAGATATGGTTGATGAAAAGTCTGCAAGACAGGCAGTATCGTCAGTGTTAAGATTTCTTACGAGAATGGGAATATTAAAATATAATAATCACAGCGGTTACATAGCAAGTGTCATTAACGAGTATGATTTATCAGCCGTTAAGACATATGATGCAGGTTTTTACAAAAGGCTTAAAGAACCGGGGGATCCGGTTGTCCATAATGAGGTAATAGGTCAGGTTATTGATCCGTGTGAGGGATATGTCAAGAGTGAGATATTATCACCGACAGACGGAATAGTATTCTTTGCACATACAGCCCCTCTTGTTATGGGTAATGAAGTTGTATACAAGATTATAAGACGTATGCATGAATAGTGTATACAATATAGAAATATACACAACATTGTTCTTGTGTCTTGTTTCTTTAGTAATGATATGATAAAATATTTTACATTCTTGTTGAAATAGTAGTGACAGGAGTACAGCTGATTAAGAAAGGAAATAATTAAAATGAGTGGCGTTAAAAGAGTTTTTGTTGAGAAAAAGAAACCTTTTGCTGTTAATGCAAAGGAGTTACACGATGAAATCACAGGTTATCTCGGTATTAAGACAATTACAGATGTAAGGGTGCTTATCAGATATGATATTGAGAATCTTTCTGATGAGACATATAAGAAAGCACTTACAACAGTATTTGCAGAACCACCTGTTGATGATGTGTATGAGAATGAATTTAAGGCTTCAGATGATGATTTTGTATTTTCTGTAGAATATCTTCCGGGACAGTTCGACCAGAGAGCTGATTCGGCAGAGCAGTGTGTTAAGTTCCTTAATGAGAATGAAACTCCTGTAATTAAGACTGCAACTACTTATATTATATCAGGCAAGCTTACAGATGATGATAAGGCTAAGATTAAAAACCATTGTATCAATCCGGTAGATTCAAGAGTAGCTGATGAGAAGCTTCCAGATACACTTGTTACTAAGTTTGATACACCAGCAGATGTTGTTGTATTTGATGGCTTCAAGGATATGAGCGGGGACAAGCTTAAGGAATTATATGATTCACTTGGTCTTGCTATGACATTTAAGGATTTCAAGTTCATTCAGGATTACTTCAAGAATGAAGAGAACAGAGATCCATCTATGACAGAAATCAGAGTTCTTGATACATACTGGTCTGACCACTGCCGCCACACAACATTTGCTACAGAATTAAAGAATGTAGAATTTAAGGACGGATATTACAGAGCTCCTATGGAAGAAACTTACAATAAGTATCTTGCTGACAGAGCTGTTATATATAAAGACAGAAAAGATAAGTTCGTATGTCTTATGGACTTAGCACTTATGGGTATGAAAAAGTTAAAGGCAGAAGGCAAGCTTGAAGATCAGGAAGAGTCTGATGAGATTAATGCCTGCTCTATAGTTGTTCCTGTTGAGATTGACGGAAAGACAGAGGAGTGGCTTGTAAACTTCAAGAACGAAACTCATAACCACCCAACAGAGATAGAGCCATTTGGTGGTGCTGCTACCTGCCTTGGTGGAGCTATAAGAGATCCACTTTCAGGACGTACATATGTATATCAGGCTATGCGTATCACAGGTGCGGCAGACCCTACAGTTCCGGTAGCAGATACACTTCACGGCAAGCTTCCACAGAGAAAGATTGTTACAGAAGCAGCTCACGGCTACAGCTCATATGGTAACCAGATTGGTCTTGCTACAGGTTATGTTAAAGAAATATACCACCCAGATTATGTTGCTAAGCGTATGGAGATTGGTGCGGTTATAGCGGCAGCTCCAAGAAGCGCAGTTAAGAGAGAGAATTCTGATCCAGGAGATATTATTATCCTACTTGGTGGACGTACAGGACGTGATGGCTGTGGTGGTGCTACAGGTTCATCTAAGGTTCACACAGAGGAGTCTATAGAGACTTGTGGAGCAGAGGTTCAGAAAGGTAATGCACCTACAGAGCGTAAGATGCAGAGACTTTTCAGACGTCCGGAAGTAACTAAGCTTATTAAGAAATGTAATGACTTTGGTGCAGGCGGTGTATCAGTTGCAATCGGTGAACTTGCAGCAGGTCTTACAGTAGATTTAGATAAAGTTCCTAAGAAGTATGAAGGTCTTGACGGAACAGAACTTGCTATATCAGAGTCACAGGAAAGAATGGCAGTTGTTGTTGACCCAGCAGATGTTAAAGCATTTTTAGAGTATGCCACAGAGGAGAACCTTGAAGCGGTTGAAGTTGCTGTTGTAACAGAAGAACCAAGACTTGTACTTAACTGGAGAGGCAAGGATATCGTTAATATTTCAAGAGCTTTCCTTGATACTAACGGTGCACATCAGGAGACATCAGTACTTGTAGATATCCCAGATGACAAGGCTAATTACCTTGAAGCTAAGCCAGTAGATGATGTTAAGGGCAGATGGCTTAAGACACTTGCAGACCTTAACGAGTGTTCACAGAAGGGACTTGTTGAAAGATTTGATGGTTCAATCGGTGCTGGTTCAGTACTTATGCCATTTGGTGGAAAGTACCAGCTTACAGAGACACAGGCTATGGTTGCCAAGCTTCCAGTGCTTAAGGGCAAGTGCGATACAGTAACTATGATGGCTTATGGATTTGACCCATATCTTTCTAAGTGGAGTCCATATCACGGAGCTATGTATGCAGTAACAGACTCAGTTGCCAAGATTGTTGCGGCTGGTGGTGATTACAGCAAGATTAGATTTACATATCAGGAATATTTCAGAAGAATGACAGAAGATCCTTCAAGATGGAGCCAGCCATTTGCAGCACTTCTTGGTGCATATGAGGCACAGATTGGCTTAGGACTTCCATCAATCGGTGGTAAGGATTCTATGTCAGGAACATTTGAACATATAGATGTACCACCTACATTATGCTCATTTGCTATTGATGTAGCTAAAGAGCAGGATATTATCACACCTGAATTAAAGAAAGCTGGCAATATACTTGTAAGATTTGACATTGAAAGAGATAAATATGACCTTCCTGTATTCTCACAGATTAAGGAATTATATTCATCTATCCACGAAGCTATTAAGAGCAAGGCAATTGTGTCTGCATATGTTCTTGATGCTAACGGCTTAGTACCAGCAATAAGCAAGATGGCATTTGGTAATATGCTTGGTGTTGCTGTTGAGCCATCTGTATCAAAGGAAGAATTATTCGCACCAGCATATGGCTGTATAGTAGCAGAAGTAGACAGCTCTAAGCTTTCAGAGATTAAGGCAGTTTATACTAAGGTTGGTACAGTAACAGAAGAAGCTAAGTTTACATATGAAGATGTTTCAATCAATATTGAGGAAGCATTAAGTGTATGGAAAGATACATTAGAGGGTGTATTCCCAACAAAGGTTTCTAAGGAAACTGATAGGGTTGAGTCACCTGTATATTCAAAGGGCAATGTATATGTATGCAAGAATAAGGTTGCGAAGCCAACAGTATTTATACCAGTATTCCCAGGTACTAACTGTGAATATGACAGTGCCAGGGCGTTTGAGAGAGCTGGTGCAGATACTATTGTCAAAGTATTCAAGAACCTTGATGCTGCAAGCATAAGAGAATCTGTTGATGAATTTGAAAAAGCAATTAACCAGTCACAGATTATTATGTTCCCAGGTGGATTTTCAGCAGGTGATGAACCAGATGGTTCTGCTAAGTTCTTTGCAACAGCCTTCCGTAATGCTAAGATGAAGGAAGCAGTTGAGAAGCTCCTTAATGAAAGAGATGGTCTTGCACTTGGTATATGTAATGGTTTCCAGGCTCTTATCAAGCTTGGTTTAGTACCTAATGGCAAGATAACAGGACAGGATTCTAATTCACCTACACTTACATTTAACACAATTAACCGTCACATCTCTAAGATGGTATATACAAAGGTTGTTACTAATAAGAGTCCTTGGCTTGCAGAAGCAAAGCTTGGCGGAGTATACTGCAATCCAGCTTCACATGGTGAAGGAAGATTTGTTGCACCTAAGGAATGGCTTGATAAGCTCTTTGAAAATGGTCAGGTAGCAACACAGTACTGTGACCCAGAAGGCAATGTATCTATGGACGAAGAATGGAATGTCAATGGCTCATATATGGCTATTGAGGGTATCACAAGCCCGGACGGAAGATGCTTAGGTAAGATGGCACATTCTGAAAGACGTGGTGATTCGGTAGCTATTAATATCTATGGAGAACAGGATATTAAGATATTCGAGTCTGGTGTTAAGTACTTTAAGTAAATAGAATAACTATCTGTGCGTAAGAACAGAATATCAAAATTATAAAATCCTGATGTATATTATACGGGTAAGCCTTGACTGACAAAGGTTTGTATAGTATACATCAGGAGTTTTTTATGTAGAATAAGGATAATAAAAAGTAATAAAAAGCTGTTGACAAAATAACTAAGTTAGGCTATTATAATGATAGTTAGTAACAGCTAACGCATATGCCTTTATATTTATTTAACGGGTTCTCGACCCGTTTATTTAAAAGTTATAGGTTAGTAATAACTAACACAAGTTAGAATAAAACTAACAGTGAAATGTATACTATATATCTATTTAGCAGGATGAGGAGGACTAATATGAGTGTAGTTATAATTGGCGGTAATGAATGTATGGTATGTCAATATGAGAAGATATGTAAACAGCATGGCTGTAAAGCCAAGGTATTTGTTAAGGAGAAGAGTGGCTTTGGCAAGAAGATTGGCAACCCTGACCTTATGATACTTTTTACTAACACAGTATCACATAAAATGGTACATAGTGCTGTTACAGAAGCAAAGAGCAAGGACATTCGGATTGTGCGTTCACATTCAAGCAGTGCTTCATCACTTAATGCAGTTCTTCAGGAATATGTAGCAGACGGAAAGGCTTGTTAATTATAACTGACACAGACAGCAGGCAGAGTAATGCGTAATATAAGGAATGGAGATTATATGCTTAGAAAGCTGGAGAATGAGATTGTAAAAGAATGTGCACCTACATTGGCTGGAATTAAGATGGCTAATCTTTTTAATTATAGATTTGTATCAGAAGATGAATTCGATTCTGAGATTAAGACTGCCAATATGAACCTTAATGAGAAGGGCGTATATATAGAAGTCTTAAGAAAGACAGATATGAGTTCATTGATATATGTATACAGACCAAGTATGTTATTTAAGGCAGTCAATAATGATGATGTATGGAATATATTATCCAGCTATGGATACATAGAACGAAGTATACAGGCATGTATTAATACACTTAAGGAACGTCTTATGACACAGCCCTGTTTTCCACACGAGATAGGTTTATTTCTTGGATATCCTGTAGAAGATGTAAAGGAGTTCATTTTTAATAAAGGACAGAACTGCAAATGTTGTGGTGTGTGGAAGGTATATTGCAATGAACAGGAAAGTGTCAGAACATTTGCAAGATTTAAGAAATGTTCTGAGGTATATCAGAAGGTCTTTATAGGAGGACGAACATTAAATCAGTTGACCGTGAATATATGATTCACTCAACATATATGTGCACAAGCATTAAATTAAAGCAATAATGGAGGAATGATAATGAGTAAAGTTGCAGTTGTATATTGGAGCGGAACAGGTAATACAGAGGCTATGGCCAATGCTGTTGCTGAGGGAGCAAAGGAAAAAGGAGCAGAAGTAACATTATTCACTGCTTCAGAATTCTCATCAGCAAAGGTTGCAGAATTCGACGGAATAGCTTTCGGATGCCCTGCTATGGGAGCAGAAAATCTTGAAGAGTCAGAATTTGAGCCGATGTTTACAGACTGTGAAGCGGCACTTTCAGGAAAGAAGATAGCACTCTTTGGTTCTTACGGCTGGGGAAGCGGAGAATGGATGGATGACTGGGCAGAAAGAAGCAGGAATGCTGGTGCTGACCTTAGCTGTGACCCGGTAATCTGTAATGAAGCTCCTGATGATGAAGCTGTAAGTAATTGCAAGGATCTTGGTGCTTCTCTTGCATAATCAGAGTGTATGTACAATTAAGAATATGCATAGTTAAAGTATGCGTATAATCAGATATGTGCATAATATAAAGTAATGTAAAGTAATATAATGAATATATTAATAAGTGACATATTTATTCTGGACACTTCCCAATATAATATTAATAAGTGAGTAATGACCGCATACATATTAATTTTACTGTATATGTATGCGGTTATTATGTGAAAATTAATAATATGAAAATTTTCTTAAAATGGTAATTGACATCTAATAAGTGTTAGTATATACTAACACAGTAGCAAATGAAAAACATTATCAACATAGATACAGATAGGAGTGATAAGTTATGCCATTATCAATGATAGGTGAGGGAGAGACAGCAACAATCACAAGGATTGGTGGGAAAGAAGAGACGAGAAGATTTCTTGAGAATCTAGGCTTTGTAGTTGGAGCTATAGTGACGGTCATTTCTAAGACTGGCGGTAATGTTATAGTTAATATTAAAGAATCACGAGTAGCTATAGGAAGCGATATGGCTTCAAAGATTATGGTATAAAGACTTGAGTTTCAAGCCTCTATATAGATATTTACAATATTTTAATGAGAAGGAGAGATTAAGATGACTTTAAAGGAAGTTGCTGTTGGTCAGACTGTTAAAGTTGCTAAGCTTAATGGTGAAGGTCCGGTTAAGAGAAGGATTATGGACATGGGAATCACTAAAGGCGTAGAAGTCTATGTCAGAAAAGTTGCACCATTGGGAGATCCAATAGAAGTAACAGTACGAGGATATGAGTTATCACTTCGTAAGGCAGATGCAGCTATGATAGAGGTAAATTAATATTTATTTTTTTGCCAAAAGGTTAGCATTAACTAATTATAGCAAGCATAATCTAAATGAAGAAAGTTACAACTAATTATTAACTCATTAAGAAAAGAGGTAAAAGAATGTCAATTAAGATTGCATTAGCAGGTAACCCTAACTGCGGTAAAACAACATTGTTTAATGCTCTTACAGGTTCTAACCAGTTCGTAGGTAACTGGCCAGGTGTTACTGTAGAGAAGAAGGAAGGTAGATTAAAGGGACATAAAGATGTTGCCATTATGGATTTACCAGGTATTTACTCACTTTCTCCATATACATTAGAGGAAGTTGTAGCAAGAAATTATCTTATTAATGAAAGACCAGATGCTATCATCAATATTGTTGATGGTACTAACATTGAAAGAAACTTATATCTTTCAACACAGATTATGGAACTTGGTATTCCGGTAATTATGGCTGTTAATATGATCGACCTTTTAGCTAAGAATGGTATTGAACTTAACATTGCAAAGCTTTCAGAGAAGCTTGGCTGTGAAGTAGTTGAAATATCAGCTCTTAAGGGAACTGGTATTAAGGAAGCGGCAGAAAAGGCTGTAAAGCTTGCTGAGTCTAAGAAGGTTAATAAGCTTGCACATAAATTCAGTGATGAAGTTGAATCTGTTATCGAAGCAGTTGAAGATAAGATTGGTCTTGATGTAGTAGAAGAACAGAAGAGATTTTTCGCTATCAAGTTATTAGAGAAAGATGACAAAATCGGACAGCTTATGTCTAGTGTACCTGATGTTACAGCAGAGATTGATAAACTTGAGAAAGATTTTGATGATGATACAGAAAGTATTATCACCAATGAAAGATATACATACATTTCATCAATTATTGGAGAGTGTGTAAAGAAGGCTCATTCTAAGGATAAGCTTACAACATCTGATAAGATTGATAAAATCGTAACTAACAGAATATTAGCACTTCCTATATTCGCAGTAGTTATGTTCTTAGTATATTACATTGCTATGGTAACAGTTGGTACAGCAGCTACAGACTGGGCTAACGATGGTTTATTTGGTGATGGTTTCCACCTTTTCGGTATCGGTACTTCAGCTTATGAAGAAGTAGCTGACGAATATGGCGATTCAGATGAAATCATTGCAGCATATGTAGAAAGCCTTGGTTCTAAGGGCGAAGCAATAGCAGATGCTATTGATACAGAAGCAGAAGACTATGACTCAGAAGATGCTGTTAAAGCTCTTACAACTCTTAAGTCTATGGTTAAGTCATCAGATACAGTTGATTACTCTGTAGAAGATGAAGAAACACTTGCAACAGAAGATTTCACAGCAGATGCTGATGATATTAAAGAAGCTATTGACCTCGCTATCGAATATGATGGCACAGCTCCAGATCCAGCAGATTATGGCGTATGGGTTCCTGGTATTCCAGTTCTTATTGAAGATGGACTTGATACAATCGGTTGTGCTGACTGGTTAAAGGGTCTTATCCTTGATGGTATTGTAGCCGGTGTTGGTGCCGTACTTGGTTTCGTTCCTCAGATGTTAGTATTATTCTTATTACTTGCTATCTTAGAGGCTTGCGGATATATGGCACGTATCGCATTCATTATGGATAGAATCTTTAGAAGATTCGGTCTTTCAGGTAAGTCATTCATACCTATCCTTATTGGTACAGGTTGTGGTGTTCCAGGTATTATGGCTTCCCGTACAATCGAGAACGAAAGAGACCGTCGTATGACAATTATGACAACAACATTTATACCTTGTGGTGCTAAGACACCATTCATCGCTATGATTGCAGGTGCTATCTTCGGTGGTTCACCTTGGGTTGCAACATCAGCTTACTTCATCGGTATGGCAGCAATTATCGTATCAGGTATTATTTTAAAGAAGACAAAGTTATTCAGCGGAGATCCAGCACCATTCGTTATGGAACTTCCTGCATATCATATTCCAACAGTTGGCAACGTACTTAGAAGTATGTGGGAGCGTGGCTGGTCATTCATCAAGAAGGCTGGTACAATTATCCTTCTTTCTACAATCGTTGTATGGTTCACAACATACTTTGGATTTGCTGATGACGGATTCAGAATGTTAGCAGAAGATGAAATTGATATGAGTATTTTAGCTAAGATTGGTAATGCAATTGGCTGGATATTCACTCCACTTGGATGGGGTAACTGGCAGGCAGCCGTTGCTTCAATCACAGGACTTGTAGCTAAGGAAAATATCGTTGGTACTATGGGTATCCTTTATGGTGGTGGAGATGTATCTCCATATGCAGCACTTGCACTTGCATTTACTAAGTTAGCAGGTTTCTCATTCCTTACATTCAACCTTCTCTGTGCTCCTTGTTTCGCTGCAATTGGTGCTATTAAGAGAGAGATGAACAGTGCTAAATGGACTTGGATAGCAATTGGTTACCAGTGTGGATTTGCATATGTAGTATCACTTTGCATCTACAATATCGGAAGCCTTATCGCTGATGGAGTATTTAGTATCTGGACAGTTGTAGCATTTGTATTAGTAGCCGGTTTCCTTTATCTTTTATTCAGACCAACAAAGGAAGCGGAAGAATACAAGAAAGCAGCAGCTAACTAAGATTACTTCCTAATCATAATTATATAAGTGTTCAATCCGTCACTAAGTGGCGGATTGGATATATATTTTATTCATCAGATATAGCGGCAGATGTCAGAGTTGGTGTAAGAATGGAGGATTAATATGGGTACAGTAATCGTATTGGTGGTATTGGTGGTAATTGTAGCCGCTATTGTGTATACAATGGTTAAAGGCAAGAAGAATGGCAAACATTCATGCGGTGGAGATTGTGGTCATTGTGGAGGCTGCCACTAGGATAGGAGGCATTAATGCAGAAATACTATTCATGTGATAAAAATGCTTCTGAAGTAGTTGGCTATGAAAGAAGCGAAATGCAGAAGGACATAATTCTGCAAAGATTAAGAAACAGGGGATGCAGAATAACGAAACAGAGAATGATGCTTTTAGACATTATTCTTAATGAAGAATGTTCGTGCTGCAAAGAAATATATTATAAGGCATCAAAGCTTGATCCTAATATTGGAACAGCTACAGTATACCGTATGATTAATACACTTGAGGAGATTGGTGCTATTAACAGAAGAAATATGTACCGTGTATCGTGTGGAAGCGAATGTAATATGAACAACACATACACAGTTGAGTTTGACGATAATTCAGTAATCAATCTGTCAGCCAGCAAATGGAACCAGATAGTGCAGAAGGGTTTAACAGCTTGTGGTTACATAGACAGTAAGACAGTTAAGAGTATAACAGGAGGGCCATAATAATAATGCCCCTCCTGTTTTTGATAAAGTTTCTCAATTAATAAAAAATATGTGGTAAAACTAAAAAGTATGGTATAAGATAATACCCAAACAAAAATCAAAGTCAATTACGTCAGGCAGATGTTAATTGGAAATGGAGGACAAGATGAAAAACGTATTTAAGAAAATTGATGGAGTAAAGACAGGAATATTTGCAGCAGGTGTACTTTTTGGTACAGCAGGAATTAAGATATTATCAAGCCAGGATGCCAAGAAGGTATACACGAACTGTACAGCAGCAGTTCTTCGTGCTAAGAAGTGTGTAATGAAGACAGCAACAACAATTCAGGAGAATGCTGGTGATATCTATGCGGAGGCTAAGGCTATCAACGATGAGAGAGAAGCAGCAGAAGAAGTTGTAGATGATACAGTAGAATTAAATGAAGTATCAGAAGAAACAGAAAGCACAGAGCAGTAATAATATGCTGGAATAAGTGCTAAGAGGCAGAATATGAAATTTTATATTAAACACAGTATGACAGGACGTTTAAGAGTTCATATGGATATGAAGCATATGAGTTTTAAACAGGCAGATATATTAGAGTATTATATTAAAAATATAGAAACAGTGACTTCTGTCAAAGTATATGAAAAGACTTGTGATGCTGTTATAGAATTTAAAGGCGATAAAGCACAGATTATTAATGAACTTAAGCATTTTACATATTCGCAGGTGGTAGTTCCTGAAGATGTGCTTAACAGTTCAGGAAGAGAGATGAATTCTTATTATCAGGACAAGCTGGTTAATAAGGTATTCTTAAGAGCAGCAAGTAAGCTGTTCCTCCCTATATCTGTAAGAAATGTTGTAACAACTGTAAAGTCGGTTAAATATATTGGCAGCGGTGTTAAGACATTGCTTAAAGGAAAGATGGAAGTACCTGTGCTTGATGCGACAGCAATTGGTGTTTCTATATTAAGAAATGATTTCAATACCGCAGGTTCTGTTATGTTCCTTCTTGGAATAGGTGAGATTATTGAAGAATGGACACATAAGAAGTCTGTAGGAGATCTGGCAAGGACTATGTCACTTAATGTAAGCAGGGTATGGCTTAAGACAGCCGATACAGAGGTATTAGTCCCTGTTAATGAGATTAAAAATGGTGATGAGATTATAGTTCATGTAAGTAATGTCATTCCATTTGATGGAGTTGTAGTTACCGGTGAAGCTATGGTTAATCAGGCTTCACTGACCGGTGAAGCAGTGCCGGTAAGCAAGAATACAGGAAGCGCTGTATTTGCAGGAACAGTTATTGAGGAAGGTGAACTTACAATAAAGGTTAAGCAGAGCGGCGGTAACAGTAAGTATGACAAGATTGTCAAGATGATTGAGGAATCAGAGAAGCTTAAGTCAGGCCTTGAGAGTAAGGCAGAGCATCTTGCTGATTCGTTAGTTCCATACACATTAGGTGGAACAGCACTTACATATCTTCTTACAAGAAATGTAACAAAGGCATTATCAATACTTATGGTTGACTTCTCATGTGCACTTAAGCTTGCAATGCCAATAACGGTATTGTCAGCTATAAGACAGGCTGGACAGAATGATATTACAGTAAAGGGCGGTAAGTTCTTAGAGGCAGTAGCTGATGCAGATACTATTGTATTTGATAAGACAGGAACGCTTACTAAGGCTGCACCTACAGTAAAGTATGTGTATTCATTTAATGGTGACAGCGAAGATGAACTTTTAAGAATGGCTGCCTGTATGGAAGAGCATTTTCCACATTCTATGGCAAAGGCAGTTGTTGATGCAGCGGCTAAGAAGCACTTAAGTCACGAAGAAATGCATACAAAGGTAGAGTATATAGTTGCACATGGTATATCAACTACTATTAATAATAAGAAGACTATAATCGGAAGCTATCATTTTGTATTTGAAGATGAAGGCTGTACTGTGCCGGAAGGCAGACAGGAAATGTTTGATAAGCTTCCAGAAGAATATTCACATCTTTATCTTGCAATTGAGGATAAGCTTGCAGCAGTTATCTGTATAGAAGACCCTGTAAGACCAGAAGCCAAGGAAGTAATAAGTTCACTTAAAGCTCTTGGAATATCTAAGATTGTAATGATGACAGGCGATAGTGAACGTACAGCTAAGGCTATTGCAGGCAAGGTTGGTGTTGATGAATATTATTCAGAGGTACTTCCGGAAGATAAGGCTTCATTTGTTGAAAATGAAAAAGCTGCCGGACGTAAGGTTATAATGATTGGTGATGGTATTAACGATTCACCAGCATTGTCAGCAGCAGATGTTGGTATTGCAATAAGTGATGGTGCGCAGATTGCAAGAGAGATTGCGGATATTACAGTAAGCGCGGACGATTTAGGACAGATTGTATATCTTAAGGATTTAAGCAACAATCTTATTAAGAAGATTAACCGTAATTACAGAACTATAGTATCTTTCAACTCAGGACTTATAGCACTTGGTGTATTAGGTGTAATACAGCCAACAACATCAGCACTTTTACATAATACATCAACACTTTTCATCAGTATGAATAGTATGAAGAATATAACTTTAGCGGAGGAGCATAAGTAATAATTTTAAGCATAGAAATTTATAATGCCGCAAAGGTATTGCTTGGAAGAAGCAATAATCCCAGAATATAAATTACTAAAAATATAAAAAGGAACACACTAATTGATATATTTTATCATTTGGTGTGTTCCTTTTTTGCGTTATTGATATTATAATACTAATAAAGGTTAGGTTAGACTAACCTAATTATATTAAATATGAAGGAGAGAAAATTATATGTTTCTTACTGTAAAAGATTTAAAAAAATCATTTGGCAGTGCTTCTAATAAAGTGGAAGTTCTTAAGGGAATTAATTTTGAAGTCAATAAAGGGGAAATATGCGTTCTGCTTGGACCATCAGGTTCGGGAAAGTCAACACTTCTTAATATAATAGGTGGAATTGATGATGCTGATTCGGGATATGTAAGCATTAATAATGAAAAGACTAAAGATATGAAAGAAAAGGAGCTTACAAGATATAGAAGAAAGCATCTTGGGTATGTATTCCAGATGTATAACCTTATACCTAACCTTAATGTTAAGGAGAATATAGAGGTTGGTGCTTATCTTAGTGATTCACCGCTTGATATTAATGAACTGCTTAATACACTTGGACTTTATGAGCATAGACATAAGCTTCCTAACCAGTTATCAGGCGGACAGCAGCAAAGAACAGCAATAGGAAGGGCTATTGTGAAAAATCCGGACATATTATTATGTGATGAGCCAACAGGAGCGCTTGATTACCATACCTCTAAGGAGATATTAAAGCTTATTGAAGATGTTAATAAGAAATATGGTAACACAGTAATAATGGTAACTCATAACGATGCTATCCAGAATATGGCAGACAGGGTTATCAAATTAAGAGATGGACAGATAAGAGACAATATTGTCAATAATAATAAGATATCTGCTGCTGATCTTGAATGGTAGATTATGTGCAATATTAATATATTTAGTCAAAAGAAATTAAATAATGGGAGTCAGATATGAAAAATCCTTTAATTAAACGGTTGCCAAGAGAATTTGCTGGTGAAATTGCAAAATATATAGTCATATTTATATTTATGACAGCAGTTATAGGACTTATAAGTGGTTTTCTTATAGCTGATGGCAGTATGCTTGATACATATAATAAGAGCTTTGATAAATATAATATTGAAAATGGTAATTTTGAATTATATCCCAAGGCTGATGATAAGCTTATTGACAGGCTTGAAGAAGAAAATGTAACTATATATGAGAATTTCTATAAAGAAGAGACTGTAAAGGTACATAATAATGAGAAGCTGAGTGAAGACGACCAGAGCGTAATACGTTTCTATATCAACAGGAAAGATATAGATAAGGTTGATGTTATGGAAGGCAGACTTGCAGAAGATATTAATGAGATTGCTATAGACAGAATGTATGCGGTTAATAATAATATTAAAGTAGGAGACACAATTAATGCTGGTGGAAGAATACTGAGGGTGACAGGCTATGTTGCATTATCTGATTATAGCTGCCTTTTTTCCGACAATTCAGATACAATGTTTGACTCTGTAAAATTCGGTGTTGGGGTAGTGTCAGAGAGCTGCTTTGAAGCATATGATGATACACATATTCATTATGTATATTCGTGGAAATACGATAATGAACCAGCAGATGATATAGAAGAAAAAGAGATGGCAGATGATTTTATGAAAGTAATATCCAATAATGCCATACTTACTAATTATATTCCGGGATATCTTAATCAGGCAATACACTTTACTGGTGATGATATTGGAAGTGACAGAGCTATGATGATAGTGCTTTTATATGTTGTTATAGTTATTATGGCATTTGTATTTGCTGTGACAACTAATAATACAATATTCAAAGAAGCTAATGTTATTGGTACTTTAAGAGCTTCAGGGTATACCAGAGGTGAACTGCTGGCGCATTATATTCTGCTTCCAATAATTGTTACAATAATTGGAGCGTTAGTCGGTAATATATTAGGCTATACAGTATTTAAGAATATATTTGTAAATACATATTATGAGAGCTATTCGCTTACAACATATACAACACTCTGGAATGCTGAAGCTTTCTTACTGACAACAATTGTCCCATTTGTGATAATGGTTGTTATAAATGTATTGATTATAGGATACAGATTAAGATTGTCACCGCTTAAATTCCTAAGAAAGGATTTAGCTGTAAGAAAGAAAAAGAAAGCTCTGCGCCTGCCGGGATTTAAGTTCTTTAACAGATTCAGGTTAAGAATAATAATACAGAATATGCCTAATTACATTACACTATTTATTGGAATATTATTTGCTAATATACTGCTTATTTTTGGCCTTATGATGAGTCCGCTGCTTGCACATTACCAGAATGAAATACAGGATAAGCTTATAGCACAGCATCAATATGTGTTAAAAGTTCCTGTCGAGGTGGATAACGATGAGGCTGAGAAGTATTGCGCAAAGACACTTTCGACTATTGACGGACGTTTAAAGAGCGAAGATGTGTTAATATATGGAGCAGCCAATAACAGCAGATATATTGATATTAATAGTAATGAACTTAAACCGGGTGAAGTATATGTATCTAATGGTTATGCTGAAAAGTTCAGAATTAACAAGGGCGATAAGATAACACTTAAAGAAAAATACGAGGATAAGGAGTATACCTTTACAGTTAAAGGTATGTATGATTATCCTTCTTCATTTGCAATATTTATGAGTGATGACTATTTTAAAGATATATTTGATAAAGCAGAGGATTATTATTCAGGTTATCTTTCATCAGAAAAGCTTGATATTGATGAGAAATATGTAGCAACAGAAATTACATTAGATGACCTGACTAAAGTATCCAGACAGCTTGACCGTTCTATGGGAACATCATTTGAACTTGTAAAAATATTTGCTGTTGTATTATTTGCAGTATTAATGTTCTTATTAACCAAGCTTATTGTTGAGAAGAATTCAACATCAATCTCCATGGTTAAGATATTAGGTTATTCCAACAGGGAGATAAGCAGGCTGTATGTCACATCTACAACGATAGTTGTTGTTATATCTGTCATTATTAATATTATGCTGTCGGTTGTTATTATGAACTGGCTGTTCAGGGTATTTATGGAGCAGATGTCAGGCTGGATTTCCTGCTATTATGCGCCATATGTATTTGTACTTATGTTTGTACTGAATGTTGGTGTATATGCCCTGATTTCAGTATTTATGATGTATAAGATAAAGAAGATACCTATGGACGAGGCATTAAAGAATGTAGAGTAACTAAAATTACAATGATATTAATTATAATAATATTAATTAAAGTAACATAATAATATTAATTAAAAAAAGATGTCCTGTACAATGAATTAGATTAAAGTGAGATAATTACATCTGCTTGCTTTAATCTGTCATTAGCAGGACATCTTTATGTTAGTTTGAGTTAATTCCCTGAAATACCTGATTAAAGAGAATTGGCATAGTTTACAGATGGTTAGTTAAGCCGCATATTCTGAGTCACCAAAGAAGTCATTGTACCATACAAGGAACATATATACTGTCCAGATTTTTCTTGAATTATCTGCCTTGCCTTCTTTATGTTCATCAAGATACTTAACAAGCTCATCTGTGTTGAAGTACTTGTTAGCAGCTTCGCTTGTGAAAGCTTTTTTAATCATATTGTAATATTTCTCGTCCTTTAACCATATTCTGATTGGCACTGGGAAACCAAGCTTCTTCTTCTCAGCAACCATATCAGGAAGATATTGGTTAGCAGCTTTACGCATAGCGTATTTAGTATTAGATTTATTAACTTTGTACTTAGTTGGGAGAGTTCTTGCTACATTGAATACTTCCTTATCAAGGAAAGGAACTCTTACTTCAAGGCTGTGTGCCATACTCATCTTATCAGCCTTAAGAAGAATATCACCGATAAGCCAGAAGTTAATATCTATATACTGCATTTTAGTTACATCATCTTTATCTTTAACTTTGTCATAAAATGGCTTAGTAAGTTCTTTATGGTTATACTTTCCAGTAGGGTTCTTTAATATCCTGGCACGTTCTTTTTCGTTGAACATAAATGCGTTACCGATAAAGCGTTCTTCAATATCTTTGCTTCCTCTTATAAGGAAATTCTTACCCTTGAACTTAAATGGGACAGCCTGTGCAGCATTGGCAAGACACTTGCGGAGTCCCTTTGGAAGCTTTCTATAGCCTGCTGTATCAAGGGGTTCTTTGTAAATGTTATATCCGCCAAAGAACTCATCAGCACCCTCGCCTGACATTGAAACCTTAACATACTTAGAAGCTGTCTGGCTTACAAAGTAAAGGGCGATAGCAGCAGGGTCAGCTAAAGGCTCGTCCATATGATACTGGATTTTAGGGATAGCTGCCCAGTATTCTTCACTTGATACAAGTTTAGAATAATTGTCTATCTGGATTTTCTCAGATAAGGCTTTAGCGTAATCTATCTCGTTATATTTTTCGTAGTCAAATCCAACTGTAAATGTCTTGTCACCATTAAATGTAGCGGCAACATAGCTTGAGTCAACACCGCTTGAAAGGAATGAACCAACCTCAACATCACTAATCTTGTGGTGTTCAACTGAGTCGTGCATAGCATCGTCAATCTCTTTGACGAATTCATCTAAAGACTTGCTCTCATCAGCTTCAAATGTAGGTTCCCAGTATCTTTTTATGTTGATTTCTCCATTATGGAAAGTAAAGCAGTGACCTGGCATAAGCTTGTATACACCCTTAAAGAATGTTTCAGGAAGCACTGAATACTGGAATGTGAGGTAATTTTCAAGAGCAACATCATTAACTTCCTTCTTATATGCAGGGTGTGCCAATATACTCTTAATCTCAGAACCATATATAATGTTGCCGTCAACTACAGTGTAGTAGAAAGGCTTAATTCCAAAGAAATCCCTTGCACCAAAGAGAGTTTCCTTCTCACTGTCCCATATAACAAATGCAAACATACCACGAAGCTTATTTAACATATCTTCACCGTATTCTTCATAAGCGTGAATAAGAACTTCTGTATCAGAGTTGTTCGCAAATATATGCCCCTTTTCAATAAGGTCTTTTCTTAAATCCTGATAATTATATATCTCACCATTAAATGTGATAACAATCTTTTTATTTTCGTTGAACATAGGCTGGCTTCCGTTATCAAGGTCGATGATTGAAAGTCTTCTAAAGCCCATATAAGCCTTGTCGTCTATATACTGACCGGCACTGTCAGGTCCTCTGTGGATGATTTTATTCATCATATCAGTAAGTACATCCTTACCATTTTCAAGGTATCCTGTAAATCCAGCAAATCCGCACATATTACAAAACCGTCCTTTCTTAAATGTGATTTATTACTATAATCCTTTAAAATACAGGCACAATAAAACCTGCATATTAATAATGTTTACACGAATATTACAACATATACGGCAGTATTTAGAATAACAGCCACCGTAAATGGCAAACCCTATGTAAATCAATTATGTAATTATAGCAAACTGGGATATTTAATACAAGATAATTGTTATGGCAAAACAGGCATTTACAAAGTAATAAAAATATTTTATAATTGTAAGCAAATTTTAATAATAGCTTGGATATAGTTCCAATATTAAATGCACAATATGGAGGATTAGTAATGGAAAAGATTAAGATGACAACACCACTCGTTGAGATGGATGGAGATGAGATGACAAGAGTATTGTGGAAGCTTATTAAGGAAGAACTGCTTTTACCTTATGTAGACCTTAATACAGAGTATTATGATCTTGGACTCGTCCATCGTAATGAAACTAATGATCAAGTTACTGTTGACTCAGCAGAAGCAACTAAGAAATATGGTGTTGCTGTCAAGTGTGCTACAATCACTCCTAATGCAGCAAGAGTTAAGGAATATGACCTTAAGGAAATGTATAAAAGCCCTAATGGAACAATCAGAGCAATATTAGATGGTACTGTATTCAGAGCACCTATTATTGTTAAGGGTGTTGAGCCATATGTTAAGACTTGGAAAAAGCCTATCACAATAGCAAGACACGCTTATGGTGATGTATACAAGGCATCAGAGATGAAGATTCCAGCAGCTGGCAAGGCAGAGCTTGTATACACAGATGAGCAGGGTAACGAATCAAGAGAGCTTATTCATAACTTTAAGGGGGCAGGAATTATTCAGGGTATGCATAACCTTAACGATTCTATTGAGAATTTTGCAAGAAGCTGCTTTAATTTTGCACTTGAAACTAAGCAGGATCTCTGGTTTGCAACTAAGGATACAATCTCTAAGAAGTACGATCATACATTTAAGGATATATTCCAGGATATATATGATAAGGATTATGCTGATAAGTTCAAGGAAGCAGGAATTGAGTATTTCTATACATTAATAGATGATGCAGTTGCAAGAGTTATCCGTTCAGAAGGTGGATATATCTGGGCATGCAAGAACTATGATGGTGATGTTATGTCAGATATGGTTGCAACAGCATTTGGTTCATTATCAATGATGACATCAGTTCTGGTATCTCCACAGGGATATTATGAATATGAGGCAGCTCATGGAACAGTTCAAAGACATTATTACAAGCATCTTAAGGGAGAAGAAACATCTACTAACCCTATTGCTACTATATTTGCATGGACAGGAGCTTTAAGAAAGAGAGGAGAACTCGACTCACTTCCAGAGCTTTCAAAGTTCGCAGATACACTTGAAAAGGCTTGCATCAAGACAGTAGAAGATGGTAAGATGACTAAGGATTTAGCACTTATTACTACATTAGGTAATCCTGTAACACTTAATACACAAGGTTTTATTAAGGCAGTTAAGGAGACACTTGAAAGTCTTTTATAATTGTGCCAATAAAGGGTATTATTATATAGGATATTATATATAGAAGTGTTGGATTTCACTTGTGATATCTATAGATATTCGTATGAATTGAGGATTTTGAATGAAGTTTAAGTTTGAGGTTAAAGATCTTTTTAAACTCCCCAATATTTTATGTTATATAAGAATTGCACTGGTTCCGCTGTTTGTATATCTTTATTTTACGGCAGAAGAACCAGTGGATTATTATGTTGCGACACTTGTTGTAATGCTTTCGGGGATAACAGATTTTCTTGATGGGCAGATAGCAAGACGTTGTAATATGATAACTGATTTGGGTAAGATTATTGATCCGGCAGCAGATAAGCTTATGCAGCTTGCAATGTTAGTTACTCTGGCTATTAATATTCCATATATGTGCATACTTGCTGTATATCTTATTGTCAAAGAGGTAGTTATGGCACTTATGGGTCTTGTAGTTATGAAAAGGGCGAATAGGAGATTAGATGGTGCTAAATGGTATGGCAAGGTATGTACAGCAGTATTGTATGTGTGTATGCTTGCTTTAGTTGCATTTCCGCATATGCCGGTTAATCTTCAATATGTTATAATGATAGTGTGTGCAGCAGTATTGACATTTGCATTTATTATGTATATAAGAATATATATAATAATGTTAAAAGATAACCATTATGGTAATGATGAAAGAAAGTTGTATTAATATGTATAATATATTTGATATTACATTTAGGGAAATGAATGTTAACCAGTTAGCGGTATGGTTTTTTATATATAGTTTTTTTGGCTGGGCTATGGAATGTATAGTCATAAGAAAACAGCTTGGATATTGGGAGAACAGGGGTTTTGCCAAGCTTCCGTTCTGCGTTATATATGGATTTGGCGTGTTTATAGCATTTCATATATTTGCACCAATTGAGGGTAATTACCCTGCTTTATACATTGCTGGTGCTATATGTGCGACAATATTTGAGTATATGACAGCAAGACTTATGCAGAAGCTTTTTGGTGAAGTATGGTGGAATTACGACCATCTAAGATTTAATTATAAAGGAATAATATGCCTTCAAAGCACTCTTGGCTGGGGGGTATTAGCAGTTCTTATATTCAGTGTATTCAATAAAATGGTAGAACGTGTTGTATTCAGTATGGATATGAGGGTAACTACAGTGTTATCAATTGTGCTTGTTATATCATATGTTGTGGATTTCTCTTACCATTTTACTAAGAGAATTGCTAATAAGAAAATGGAAAGTGTAGTTGCACAGGCTTCAAGTGCTGGCAGCCTTCAGAGGTTTTTTCATAGATAATCAGCGGGGTGGACAATGTTAGAAAGTCTTAAGAATAATGTCAGGCTGCTTCGCAGGAGCAAACGACACGTAATTCTGTTTGAACTGACATATAAGTTACTGGCAGTAGCAGTTATATATCCTATATTAACTGCCGCCATTAATCTTTGTATGAAGGTTGCAGGAATCAGATATTTAACAAATGAATATATTGTAAAGGCACTGACAAACCCTGTTGTTATTATAGCTTTGTTTACAGGCATTATACTGTTTGTCGGTTACTGCATTTACGAGATGGCATATTTAGCTGTGTGCTTTGAAACTAAGAGAAAAGGTAATAACGCATCTATAATTGATAATATATATAATGCGTACCTGCGTCTTAAAAATTTAATCCGAATTCAAAGCATACCGCTTTTTTTATTTTTCTTTATTTCGATTATATTTATAAATGTTACAATTGTCGCTAATCTTATATATTCAGATACATTGAGCAATCTTATCGGAAGTACGATGAGAAGAAACAGGTATATGATATATATGCTTGTGGCAATAGTTATGGTTCTTATATATTATTATGTTATAAGAGGAATTTTCTCATTTAATATATATATGATGGAGGGGAAGAATTTCAGACAGTCATATAAGAAAAGCTCACAGATTGTAAGAAATAACAGATTAAGGGTAATTATGTCTGTTATTGTATATAATCTTGCAATATTTGCAGCTATAGCAGTGTTCTATACAGTTATTTCGCTTATACTTATAGGCGGTGTTAAGCTGTTGGATATGGCTTATCTTGGAAGTGCGGTATATTTATCAGTTCTTAGGGAATTGAGGGCCGGTGTGAAGATTTTTCTTGTGTTTATATCAATACCTTGTTCATTCTCAATGATTTCATATATGTATTATAAATATTCCGATCTGGATGATATTGAATTTGAATTCGTGGATATTGACGAAGGTTCAGCAAGGGTCAACAGGATAATATATGCAGTTGTGCTGGCATTATCCATAGTGCTTGATATTATATATATAATTGGGTCATTTAATAATAATCCGTTTGAGAGAGTGGCTATATTCCACAATACGGATATAACTGCCCACAGAGGTGCTTCAGTAGATGCACCTGAGAATACTCTTGCGGCATTCAGTAAGGCGATTGAAGATATGGCTGATGTTATAGAGTTAGATGTCCAGATGACCAAAGACGGCTATATTGTTGTTATGCATGATACATCAGCATACAGGACTACAGGTGTTCTAAAGAATATTACGGAGCTTACTTTAAGAGAAGTTAAAAGACTTGATGCCGGGTATTGGTATTCAGAGGAGTACAAGGGCGAGAAAGTTCCAACACTTGAAGAAGTATTGCAGCTTGCCAAAGGAAAGATTAAACTTAATATAGAGATTAAAACGGCGGATAACAGTGATGAGGTAGCAAAGAAGGTTGTAAAGCTTATACAGAAATATTCAATGCAGGATTCGTGCGTTATCACCTCATTTGATTATAGTGCATTGCAGGCTGTTAGGTCTTATGATGAGGACATAGAAGTCGGGTATATATTATCGGTGGCTTATGGAAAGTTCTATGAGATAGATGACGTGGATTTCTTTAGCGTCAATGCTTCGTTCCTTACTAAGAGAGTTGTCGATGCTATTCATAATTCAGGAAAGCAGGTATATGCGTGGACTGTTAATAATGACGCTTCTATAAAGAATCTTACTAATAAAGGTGTTGATAATATAATAACTGACAAACCTGTAACGGCAAGAGAGGTTATATATTCAAGAGATACAAGTGAGACATTGATTAATATGATAAAGTATGTATTTAACCAGTGATTAGCTTGGTAACATATATGCGTAAATGTACGCGGAAACGGGGGTCTATATGTTAAGAGGTATAGGTACATCTAAGGGAATTGGTATAGGAAAAGCACTTATTATCCATAAGTGTAAGAATGCTGTCAGCCGTGTTAAGATTAAAGATACAGAAGCTGAGGTTGATAAGTTCAATGAGGCTGTGGAAAAGTTCATACAGGAAACTAATGAGCTTGTGGATAAGTTGTCACAGAAGCTTAATGGTGATGATAAGAATGCTCTTGTATTAAAAAATCAGGAATATCTTATAAGAGATCCTGAGTTTACCAGTGGTGTAATAAGTGCTATAACTAATGACAAGCTTAATGCAGAAGCTGCGGTTGAAGATACCTGTGAGATGTTAAAGAACATATTCTTAAGCTTTAACAATGATACGATGACACAGAGAGTAGCCGATATTGAAGATATGAAACAGCGTCTTATAGCAATAATGCAGGGACAGAAGCATATTGATCTTACTAATCTTTCTGATAATACTGTTATTATTGCCGATGAAATCCATCCATCGATGACAGCTAATATGGATACAGAGCATATTGCCGGTATCATATCAGAGAAGGGCGGAGATACATCACACGCTTCAATTCTTGCAAGAGCATTGGAAATCCCTGCTGTATTAAGTGTTAAGGATGTATGCAGTAAAATTACAGAGGGTGAAGAAGTTATAGTTGATGGAGCTTACGGCGAAGTATTTGTCAATCCTACACCTATAACTCTTAAGATATATAATAAAAAGAAAAAAGCATATGATGAAAGAGTTAAGGAACTTAAGAAATATATAGATAAACAGACTGTTACAAAGGACGGCAGAAAAGTAATGCTTGCTGCTAATATAGGCAATGCTGATGAGGCGGCTAAAGCGGTAAAGGCTGGAGCTGAGGGTGTCGGACTTTTCAGGACGGAATTCTTATTTATGAACAAGCAGGCACTCCCAACAGAGGAGGAGCAGTATAACGAATATAAGAAAGCGGCAGTTGTGCTTGATGGCAGACAGCTTACGATAAGAACGCTTGATATTGGCGGAGATAAAGACATTCCTTATATGGGACTTACAAAGGAATTAAATCCATTTCTTGGATACAGAGCCATAAGGTTCTGCCTTGACAGGATAGACATATTCACAACCCAGTTAAGGGCTGTATTAAGGGCAAGTGCATATGGCAATATAAGAATTATGATTCCTATGATAACTTCTGTTACAGAGGTGCAGTCGGTTAAGAAGATTATAAATGGTATATGCAGGGATCTTGACAAGAAAGGCATTAAGTACGATAAGGATATAAAGATAGGTGTTATGATAGAGACACCAGCTGCGGCAATAATGGCAGATGTACTTGCACATGAGGTTGATTTCTTTTCAATCGGTACGAATGATTTGACACAGTATACACTTGCTGTTGACAGAGGCAATGAGAATGTTGCTTATCTTTACTCTGCACTCAATCCAGCCGTTATACGAAGTATTAAACACATAATTGAGTGTGCACATAATGCAGGTATAGAAGCAGGAATGTGTGGAGAAGCGGCGGCAGATGAAAGAATGATACCACTTCTTCTTAATTTTGGACTTGATGAGTTCTCTGTTACAGTGAGCAGGGTGCTTGAAACTAGAAAAGAGATAGCTTCGTGGAGCAGTAAGGAAGTAAAAGAGATAACAGAAAATGTTATGAATTATTCGGAAGAAAAGGAAGTATCTAACTATCTTAGCGACTGCATAGCAAAAGAATAGATTATTATATAATAAATGCTTTGTGATGATTGATATGTTAAGACATCTGCTTCTGGCATAATAGAATTGATTGGAGGAAAATATGGCATTATATGATACAGATGACGAGCAGGAAAAGGTTGTACTTGTCGGCGTAGAGTTAAATCCTCTTGACGACTGCGAGAAGTCGTTAGAGGAGTTAGCAGAGCTTGCTAAGACTGCCGGAGCGGTCACAGTAGGAAAGATGATACAGCCGCGTGACAGCTTCCACCCTGCAACATATATTGGTAAGGGTAAGCTTGAAGAATTAAGGCTTATGATAGATGAGCTTGGTGCAACAGGAATAATATGTGATGATGAGCTGTCTCCAGCACAGTTAAGAAATCTTGAAGATGTTCTTAATACTAAGATTATGGACAGAACAATGGTTATTCTTGATATATTTGCCGCAAGAGCTTCATCAAGTGAAGGTAAGATACAGGTTGAGATGGCACAGTTAAAATACAGGTCAACAAGACTTGCAGGACTTGGAACAACACTCTCAAGACTTGGTGGTGGAATAGGAACAAGAGGACCGGGTGAGAAGAAGATAGAAACAGACAGGCGAATAATAAGGGACAGGATTGCTCATTTGTCAGGTGAGTTAAAGGAGATTAAGAGCCACAGAGATGTGCAAAGACAGAACAGACAGGACAGTTCTACACCAGTAGCGGCTATAGTAGGTTATACTAATGCGGGTAAGTCAACACTTCTTAACAGGCTGACCGATGCAGGTGTATTATCTGAGGACAAGCTGTTTGCAACACTTGATCCTACAACGAGGGCACTTACACTTCCTAATAAGGAAAAAGTGCTTATGACAGATACTGTTGGATTTATCAGAAAGCTTCCACATAATCTTATAGAGGCATTTAAGAGTACACTTGAGGAAGCGAAATATGCAGATATGATAATTCACGTTGTGGACTGCTCTAATGATGATTACGAAAGACATATGGCAACAGTATATGAGACATTGAAGCAGTTAGATGTAGGTGATAAGCCGATAATTACACTTTTTAATAAATGTGATAAATACGGCGAACTTCCTATACTCAAGGACAGCAAAGCTGATTATGTTGAGAATATTTCAGCCAGGACGGGTGTGGGAATAGATGAATTTCTGGAAGATGTGCAGGATATTATATTAAAGAGCAGAATTAGAATAGAAAGAGTATTTCCTTACAGTGATGCAGGCAAAATCCAACTTATAAGAGAATACGGACAGCTTGAAAGTGAGGAATACACACAGGAGGGCATAAGTGTCAAAGGATATGTGCCAGCCTGGGTAGGAGGCAAACTATGAATTTAATTGCACTTGTTGATAAAAAATGGGGAATAGCTAATAAAGGAAGAGAACTTGTTGATATTCCAGAGGATAAGAAGCTGTTCCGTGAAGAAACTTATGGAAAAGTTGTTATTATGGGAAGAAAGACATTAGAAGCACTTCCTAACCAGTCAGCACTTGTTGGAAGAAAGAATATTGTTCTTACAAGAAATAAAGATTATGAAGCTAAAGACGTATGTTTATGCCATAGTGTTGAAGATGTGCTTGAGAAGGTAAAAAATGTGGATAGTAAGGATGTATATGTCATCGGTGGTGGACAGATATACAAAGAATTCCTTCCATATTGTGATACAGCACATATTACAAAGGTTGATTACTCTTACGAAGCAGATACTTATATAAGTGATTTTGATAAGCTTAAAGACTGGAGAATTACAGGACAGAGTGATGAACATACATATTTTGATATATGTTATGAGTTTGTAAGGTATGAAAGAAAGGGTAAGGCTGATGAAATGCCAGAATAAAAAGAAAAATGTAAAGCGTGCTGTGGCTGGTATAATATTTCTTTCCGTAATAGCAATAATATTATCGGCATATGGCGTTACACAAATGTATGCTTCTCCAGAGAAAAAAGCTTTAAAAACGATGTTGAAATCTGGAGAACTTTTACAAAGCACAGTTGAAAAATATATAAACAACATAGATGTAAGTGCCAATAACTATACTGGAAAAATTAATATATCGGAGTTGATATATGATAATGCTGATTATATGCAGGGTAAGAATAGTGCAGAATATACCATTACAGCTAACATCGATAATAATGGAATAAATGTAGTTATACCTGAATTGACTAATGATACATTTTTAATATCTAAAGCTGATATATCAAGATATATTAATATAGATGCAGATCAGCTTAAGCCTGTTTTAAAAGCTGCATTAGCTGACTTTGTGAAGGGCTATGAAGTTATGGCAATGGATTGCGTGAATACAGTCAGCGAAACAGGAAAACACACTTATAATATTAATATAGATGAAACAGCTTTAGTTAATGGCTTTAATACATTTGTGGATGAATTATATAAAGATTCACAGGTTCTTCCATATATTTCGTTGTTAAATGTATATGGCATAAAAAAGGACAGTATTAAATCTGAATTTGCCACGGAAGTAAAGGACTGCAATGTAGTGCTTGATATAGAGGCTGACAGGGATAATAACCTTGTAAAGGTGAGTGCTGTAGTATATTACAATCAAAACGCTGTCTGTAATATGGTTATTGATTTTGATGGACTGGATAATATGACGCTATATATTATGGCTGAATATTCACAGGCTGAATATGTGAATTCGGTAATACAGATAGATATGCAAAGTGATAATGTAATAGGAGTGTCAGCCGATGCAGATATACATTTTATGAATCACAGTTTAAAGCTTAAGGCATCAGGAAATATTAATATCCAATAAGTCTTTGCAAAATAATTATTTTACATTTCTGTAACCAATCCTGAAAAAAGCGTACTCTATAAGTGAAAGCTTTCAAAAAGAAATAATTAAGGACGATTTAATAAAGTGTGCAGCGAAGAAAAAATAATTGATTTAATAGCAAACAGAGATGAATCTGGAATGCGTGAATTAATGGAGCGGTATCAAAGACCATTAATGAAGCTTGCAATGAATATGCTTGACAGTGAGGAAGATGCAAGAGAATGTGTTAATGATACGTTTTATGAAGTATGGAAATCAGTTCCAGATAACAGACCGCAATATTTGTTTGCATATTCAGCTACTATATGCAGACATATAATCTGCAAGAGAATAGACTATGACAATGCATTAAAAAGAAGCTCTAATGTTATAGAACTTACAGCCGAGATGGAACAGTGTATCGGCAAGCCTGATAAAGCACTTGAGGGTGATGAACATATGGTAGGAGAATTGATTAATACATTTCTTAAAACATTGGATACTGATAAGAGAAATATATTTATCAAAAGATACTGGTATTCACAACCTGTTAAAGTTATATCAAAAGAACTTGGAAAGAGCGAAAGTTCAGTTAAGGTTGCACTGCACAGATTAAGGAAAGATTTAAAGAAGCTTTTGGAAAGTGAGGGCGTTTTGGTATGAATGGTGAGAAATTATTTAAGTCAATGAACAATATTAATCAGGAGTGGATTGAGCAGGCAAAGCCAGCTAATAAGCCTGTCATAATGAGAACCAGATCAAAAATATATAGAAATATAGCAGCAGCGGCAGCCGCAGTGATTGCAATCTCGGGATTAACTTACACTGGTGTATACGCGTACCAGAAGTATCTTGTCCCAAAGAGTAATGTCAATTTTGAATCTCATATGAGCGGGGATAGTTCGGTTAATGTCTATAATACAGGTAATGTTACATCTACAGAAGAATCTAATGTTGACGTGGAATGGGGAAAATATGTTGCTAATGGTGGAAGATTTTATATTGAACTGACTATAAAGTCAAAAGACGGAAGTCCGATTATACCTAATGATGATACCTTAAGTCCAATAATTGGTACATTTGATTTTGCAGATACTGTAATAAAAATAAGTGATGAAACAGACCAGTTCAAATCAACAGGTACATTATACCATCTTAATTATAATGGTATGTCAGATGATGGTTCAGAAATATATGCAGAATTAATATATGTTAATGCTGATTCAAGAGATATTGTTAATCATAACATTTCGATTGATGTTAAGGATCTTAAGTGTACGTACAGAAATGGTGAAGATAATAAAACAAGAGAAACCAGAACTTTAGCAACAGGGGAGTGGTCTTTTGAAACAGTTCTTAAGAGTAGCAGCACAGGTGTGCTTAGTACAACTCCTAATATATCGGTTACATCATCTTGTAATGCAGACCAGACTATCAATATAGATACACTTAAATGTGATGGATTCGTACTTGATATACAGGGAACAGGAAATGCAGACTTTAAGTGGTTTGGCATGAGTGGTAAATATGCACCTGTAGTACATCTTAAAGATGGCACAGTTGTTAGTATTGACAACAAAACTTCTGATTTAAGTGTCAAAGCAGGTACTATGCATATATCATTTGCATTAAAACAGGTTATCAGTGTTGATAATATTGCATCTATTGAGTGGCATGGTGTAACAATATATTCAGCAGAATAATAAACTATAATTAATAACTACAGCTCCTAAAATGTAAAATAACCTAAAATAAACCCTTCAAAAGTAAGACACTGTTTCGACTTTTGGAGGGTTTTAAATGTTTATTAATTAAATAGCAATCTGTTATGAATATACAATGTATGTGCTGTAGCGGAATCTTCTTAAACGCTGTTCCATTTTAATAGCATTTAAGAGAATACGGTAAGCACCGACCTGGACTTTATAATAGCCGTCCTCATATATTATAAATGCAGGAAATCCGTCCATTAAAAGTGAATTTAACATTCTGTCGGCATTATCCTTGTTGCGGTATGCGCCAACCTGTACACGGTAAAGTGCTTCATTTTCTGTGTCATAATCATTATTGTCACAAGGACATTGTGGCATAATATTTGAACTACTGACAGGGACAGAAAACACCTCGTTATCAGGTGGGATGGAATTAACCATAGCTGTGCTGTCAATTGAGGCAGAAGCAGCTCTGCCAGAGTTATTCATTTGGCCGTTGCTGCTATTATTGTTGTTACTATTGTTGCTGCTATTATTATTGTTGTCAGTGCGATTGCTTTTATTGGAAGTGGTATTTCCGGGCCTGCCTGATGGTATGCTTTCTAATATTCCGTCTGCGATTGCTTGTGCAATGCTGTCGAATTCTTCATCAAATAGATAATTGTCTTTATCGTTGTTAATAAATCCAGCTTCAACAAGAACGGCTGGCATTTTGGTACGTTTAAGGACAACAAGGTTTTTGCGTTCGTCTACACCAAGATTTTTAAAGCCTGCATCTTCAAGCTGGTTATTAATATTTCTTGCCACCTCAGCCTTTAAACCAGTATCGCTGTATACAAGGGTTTCAACGCCCGAATACTGGTTAGGATTTTCTGAGGAATTGCGGTGTATTGATACGAAAAGGTCGGCACCGGAATTATTCGCATCGGTTGCTTTCTTAAATGGAGTTTCGTATTCGTCAGTAGTTCTTGTGTAATATACATCTATGCCATTTTTTTTAAGTATGTCACCGACAGCTAAAGTAAGGTCGAGAGTGTCATCTTTTTCCTGTCTGCCCTTATATACAGCACCGGGGTCGCTTCCACCGTGTCCAGCATCAAGGGCGATTCTATAATCAGCCATAAATCCTCCTAAAGGAAATATCAGTTTATTTTATTCATAAAATTTCATAAAGATACATATAATAATCAAAAATATAATGAATAATATAAGAGGAATTAGATTATGGTGTATGTACATACAATGGAAACTCCTGCCGATGCAATAGATAAAGGGAAAATGCGCATTAACGTATATGATAAACAGCAGGGCACACCATTGGCAGATGCAAGGATTTCACTTGCATATACAGGAAATCCTGAAAGAATTATCAATGAGATAATAACTGACTCAGAAGGAGCAGTTAATCTTGATGATCTTCTCACACCGCCGGTGGAGTATAGTATGGAACCAGGTGAGAACCAGCCATTTTCGGAATACACTATTGATGTTAATGCAGATGGTTACGAGGAGATTAATATATCCGGTATTGATGTATTCTCAGGGGAAACAAGTATTCAGAATGTGTATTTGAATGAGGATAACAGGGAGATTCCTGAGAATAATATTGTAATTCCGGTTAATACGCTGTATGGCAGCTATCCTGCCAAGATACCAGAGACTGAGATTAAGCCGGTACGCCAGTCGGGGGAGATTGTGTTAAGCCGCGTTGTAATACCAGAAACAATAGTTGTGCACGATGGTGTTCCTACAGACTCCACAGCACTTGATTATTATGTGAGATACAAGGATTATATTAAAAATGTAGCGAGCAGTGAAATATATTCGACATGGCCAAGACAGACGTTGGAAGCTAATATTTTAGCGATTATGTCCTTTACATTAAACAGAGTGTATACAGAGTGGTACAGAAACCAGAATTACAACTTTACGATAACCTCATCAACTGCATTTGACCACAAATGGGTCAACGGACGTAATATATTTGAAAGTATTTCACAGGTTGTGGATGAAATATTTGATAATTATCTGTCAAGACCTAATGTAAAACAGCCGATATTAACACAGTATTGTGATGGAAAGAAATCGAGCTGTCCTGACTGGATGACACAATGGGGAAGTAAATATCTGGGTGATCAGGGATATTCCTCAATAGATATATTAAGATATTATTATGGAGATAATATGTACATTAATACGGCTGAACAGATACAGGGTATTCCGTCATCGTGGCCTGGTGCAGATCTTGATATAGGCTCATCAGGGCAGAAGGTAAGGCAGCTGCAGGAACAGCTTAATCTTATAGGGGATTATTACACAGCAATACCGGCACTGACGGTTGACGGGATATATGGAGAGCGTACAGCGGAGGCAGTAAGGCAGTTTCAGAGAATTAATAATATGCCGCAGACTGGTGTTGTGGATTTCCCAACATGGTACAGAATATCGGACAGATATGTAAGGCTGTCAGGAATTGCAGAGCTTAATTGAAAATTTCTGCAATTATTTTCATAATTATATAAAATATTAGTTGACAGCTATAATTATTAGTGATACACTCTAATAGTTGTTAAACAAAGCAGAGTATCCACTCTCACCTTAGCGCAATCGGGCGACTTGGGTTTATATTTTTAAGAATGTGCATGATAAACAGCAATTAAGATGCATTATGATTAAAAAGTGGATAGTCTGACTATCCACTTTTTTTGATTTTGGAGGTGCACTACTATTAGCGAATTAATGATTAACGAGCAGATCCGTGATAAGGAAGTTCGTGTTATTGGAGAAGAAGGACAGCAGCTTGGAGTTATGTCTCCTAAGGATGCTATGAAACTTGCAAGAGAGGCAGAGGTTGATTTAGTAAAGGTTGCCCCATCTGCAAAGCCACCTGTATGTAAGCTTGTGGATTATGGCAAGTATAAGTATGAACTTGTCAGAAAAGAGAAGGAAGCTAAGAAGAAGCAGAGAACAATAGAAGTCAAAGAAGTTCGTTTGTCACCTAACATAGATGTTAATGATTTGAATACTAAGTGTAATTCGGCAAGAAAGTTCATCGAGAAAGGCAATAAAGTAAAGGTATCTTTAAGATTTAGAGGCCGTGAGATGGCGCATATCGATTCCAGCAAGCATATATTAGAAGATTTTGCTGAGAAGTTAAGTGATATTGCAGTAGTAGACAAAGCTCCAAAGTTAGAAGGCAGGAGCATGACTATGTTTTTAACTGAAAAACGTTAAAATATTATTTATTCCATATGAGAATTAAATTAGGAGGATTATTATGCCAAAGGTAAAGACAAAAAGAGCAGCTGCAAAGCGTTTTAAAGTAACTGGAACAGGTAAATTAAAGAGAATGAAAGCTTACAAGAGCCATATTCTTACAAAGAAGACTACTAAGAGAAAGAGAAATCTTAGACATGCAGCTATGACAGATGCAACTAATGTAAAGACAATGAAGAAGATTATGCCATATTTATAAGATATGGATGTCTGTGATTGATTATTAGGAGGAAATTAAGAAATGGCAAGAATTAAAGGCGGTATGAACGCAAAGAAGAAGCATAACAGAGTATTAAAGCTCGCTAAGGGTTATAGAGGAGCTAGATCTAAGCAGTACAGAGTTGCTAAGCAGTCTGTAATGAGAGCTCTTACAGAGAGTTACAAGGGTAGAAAGCAGAAGAAGAGACAGTTCAGACAGTTATGGATTGCAAGAATCAATGCTGCAGCAAGAATGAACGGTCTTTCATACAGCAAGTTTATGTATGGTTTAAAGTTAGCTAACATCGACCTTAACAGAAAGGTATTAGCTGAGATGGCTGTAAACGATGCAGAGGGATTTGCTAAGTTAGCAGAAGTAGCTAAGGCTAAGCTTGCTTAATTAAGATTTATATTGGTATTAATACCAGTTATATAAAAGGCAGAAAGCGAATTGATGTGTTCCAGTAATTCGGGAGCATATCAGATTGGGCTTTTTGCCTTTTTTTGTGATAATATTGTGAAACATTTGCATAATACTGGTTTTAAATGTGATATTGTGGTATAGTTTATAAGTCGGTGTTACGGCAATATTTAATGTGGAGACAGGTTATGAGAAAAGTATTAAAGAATAAAGTTGTAAAATATGCTGTTACAGCAGCTATGGTTATGTCAGTTATGATGACAACAGCCTGTAACAGTAAGATAAAGGTAGATTATGGATACAATCCAACTGATTATGTAGAGCTTGGAGATTATAAGGGAATTCAGGCTGAGGTTGATGTAACAGCCATAACTAATCAGGTTATAGATGATAAGATTGCAGAACAGCTTGAAAGTGAGACAACATATACAGATGTTAACAGGGAAGCACAGAAAGGCGATAAGGTTACATTTGGTTATACTGGTACATCAGGCGGACTTTCAATAGATGATTTTACTGGTTCTGATTATAGTATGACACTTGGTAAGGATGCTTTCCCTGTTGCAGGAACTGGCTTAGATGAAGAATTATATGGAATGGTTGCAGGACAGACTAAGGTAATAACAATCACACTTCCAGAGAATTCAAAGTATTCTGATTATGCTGGCAAGAGAGTTGTATTCGAACTTACAATGAGTTATGTACAGCAGGCTAATGTTCCTATGCTTACAGATGCTTTTGTTAAGAGTGCGTTCAACTGCGAAACAGTTGATTCATATAAGGCACATGTTAAGAATGATGTCAGTGGAACAATAGAAACTAAAATAACAGAAGCTAAGAATAAAGCAATACTTACCCAGCTTCTTGACAAATGCAAGGTTACAGGTTATCCAGAGGAATTCCTTGCACAGCAGTCATCAAAGCTTGAGGAATCAATAAGCTTTTACAGCACACTTCAGGGAAAGACTAATGATGAATATTGCCAGAACCTTTATGGCATGACATTTGATGAATTCGTTAAGGCATCAGCAGGACAGCAGCTTGTATATCAGGCAATTGCAGAAAAGGAAGGACTTGCAATTACAGATTATGAATACAAGGATGACCTTGAGCAGTTCGCTAAGGACAGCGGTTATTCAAAGGTAGATACATTTACAGATAAATATGACAAAGAAACTATTGTTAAGTCTATGCTTGTTAAGAAGGCACAGAATTTAGTAATGGATAGTGCAGTCATAACAGAGAAGTAGGATATATAAGAATACATTTGTTGAACATACACTATAAATCAGAAATCATAGCTGGATAAATATATTTAATGATATACTAATTCAGACAATGGTTTCTGATTTTTTGCTTTTAAAATTATCGAACATTTGTTATACTAAATTATGATATTGTGTATGCACAGTATGTGAAGGTTAAGTTTAGATGTACTGTTGATTTTAGTTAAGTGCATATGTAAGTTAAAGTGGAGATAGTGTGAGTATAATCACACATTGGATTGGAGCGTATATGAATTTAGATGGTTTAAATGATTGCCAGAAAAGAGCGGTTAAAAGGACAGAGGGTCCGCTTCTTATTATAGCGGGAGCAGGTTCTGGAAAGACAAGAGTTCTTACTAACAGGATAGCCTATCTTATAGATGATTGTGGTGTAGCACCATATAATATACTTGCTATTACATTTACTAATAAAGCGGCAAGGGAGATGAGAGAGAGAGTTGATGCGACAGTAGGACAGCAGGCTGGCGAAGTGTGGGTAAGCACCTTCCACTCTACCTGTGTGCGGATTCTCAGGCGTTATATAGATAGAATTGGTTATTCCAATACATTTACAATATATGATACAGATGACGTCAAGAGTGTTATAAAGGATATATGTAAGAAGTTCAATATAGATACGAAGATGCTCAAGGAAAAAACAATTATGAATGCGATATCGCACGCCAAAGATGAGCTTATGAGTCCGGATCAGATGGAGCTTGAGGCAGGTGGTGACTACAACGGCAAGAGAATTGCCAATGTATACAGGGAGTATCAGAAGACATTAAAGCTTAATAATGCACTTGATTTTGATGATTTAATATACAAGACAGTAGAATTATTGGAAAATGATGCTGAAGTACTTAATTATTATCAGGAACGATTTAAGTATATTATGGTTGATGAGTATCAGGATACTAATACATCGCAGTTTAAGCTTATATCAATGCTTGCCGCCAAATATGGCAATCTCTGCGTGGTTGGGGATGATGATCAGTCAATATACAAGTTCAGGGGTGCTAATATTACCAACATATTGAATTTTGAGAATACATTTGCAGGAACTAAAGTAATAAAGCTTGAGCAGAATTATCGTTCAACACAGACAATTCTTAATGCAGCCAATGCGGTCATAAGCAATAATATAGGAAGAAAAGCAAAGAGTCTGTGGACAGAGAATGGCGAGGGTGAAAAGGTTAATTATACACTTTATGAAAATGGATATGATGAGGCACAGGGTGTTGTTGACAGCATAAGTTCTATGGTAAGGGACGGCTGGAATTACAACGATATTGCCATATTATACAGGACTAATGCACAGTCTAGAGCGTTGGAAGAAAAGCTTATGTTAAAGAATATACCATACCGTATATATGGCGGAATAAGCTTTTATCAGCGTAAGGAAATAAAAGATATACTTGCATATTTAAAGACTATAGACAATGGTATGGACGGACAGGCAGTAAAACGTATTATCAATGTTCCAAAGCGTGGAATTGGTGCGACAACAATTGAACGAGTTCAGGAATATGCAGACCAGAATGACATAACATTCTGGCAGGCTCTGTGCGATGCTGAGCATATCGATACGATAAAACGAGGTGTTGGAAAGTTAGAGCCATTTGTTACACTTATAGGTTCACTTAAGGCAAAGCAGGAATTTATGAGCATAAAAGAACTTGCCGAAACTGTTGTAAGTGATACAAGATATATAGAATGTCTTGCAGAGAGCGAAACAGCAGAAGAAATAGAAGCAAGACAGGAAAATATAGATGAATTGATTAACAAAATAGTAAGCTATGAGGAGAGCTGCCGACAGAAGGAAGAAACTCCTACATTAAGCGGTTTCCTTGAAGAAGTTGCACTCATAGCAGATATTGATAATCTTAATGAGTCAGATAAGCAGGTAATGCTTATGACATTACATAGTGCCAAAGGTCTTGAATTCCCTATTGTGTATATGACAGGAATGGAAGATGGCCTTTTTCCAAGTTATATGACAATAGTGTCAGATGACCCTGCAGAGATAGAGGAAGAAAGACGACTTTGCTATGTAGGAATAACAAGAGCAGAGAAGATACTTAACTTAAGCAGTGCGAAGATGCGTATGGTACGCGGTGAAACACAGATGAATAAAGTATCACGCTTTATTAAAGAAATTCCCGAAGAATATATGCACATAGAAAATAATAGTTCAGGATATAATAAAGGTAAGATTGCATATGGAGGAAAAGATGACTCAGAGGAAACACGTTCGTATAATATCAGAGCCAATGCCAAAGCCGCTCTTAACAGATACGGTTCAGGCAATGTGAATTATAAAGAACCAAAACGTGTATCAATCGGCGGCTCAACCTCAGCAGGCTACAGGTCTTCTGTGAGAAAGGCGAATACTAAGGTTGGTTTTGGTAAAGAATTTCCTATGGATATATTTGACTTAAAGAAGTCATCGAAGGCTGCTGGAGCTGGAGACAGTGGAACTGGCGGTAGATTGACAGCAGGTGGAAAATCTGTATCAGGCGGAAGTTATGCAGGTGCTTCATATGGCACAGCGGGTTTGACTGCCTCTGTTGGCAGTGCTGGTGGAACATCTGGACTTGGATATGGTGTTGGCGATACCGTGGTTCATGCCAAATTTGGAAAAGGAAAAGTAATTTCAATTGATAATGGCACAAGAGATTATATGGTAACTGTAACATTTGATGAGTATGGTTTAAAGAAAATGCTTGCAGGCTTTGCAAAGCTTAAAAAAGCCTAAATATGGTGACAAATAAAATATGTTGTGATACAATATATTTACTTTAAAAGTGTTTTGAAAGGAGCGGTTGTTATGAATAAGGATAAGATTGAAGAGCTTATTGCGGCAAGCAAGCTCAATGAACTTCTTCACAAGAAAGATGTAGAAGAGAGCAAGAAGAAAAGTAATGTAATTATCATAGTATTAGCAGTTATTGGAGCGGTTGCAGCATTAGCAGCTATCGTATATGCAATCTATAGATACTTCACACCAGATTATCTTGATGATTTTGATGATGATTTCGATGATGACGACTTTGATGAAGACTTTGAAGATGATGATGAATTCGAGAACTAATTATTCTGCCAATTAAAGAATGATTAAGACAAAGACCACTGGCTGGCTTACAGCCAGTGGTTTTTTAGATGTTCGGTGATGTGGGAGGAAGGCTGGTTAGCTGGTGGTTGGTTCGTATAAAAAATTGATAAAGAATAAGGACAGGGTTAGTTTCCTGATTGCTTATATAGAAGGATTGGAGATAAAAGATGAAAAAAGGCGGCATATATACAGGTTATGTAGAAAGCGTGGATTTTCCTAATAAGGGAAATGTAATAGTTAAGACAGAGGAAGACGGACAGACTATAGAGGAAAGGGCTGTTGTAAAGAATTCAATACCGGGACAGACAGTTAAATTTATGGTAAACAAGAAGAAGCACGGCAAATGTGAAGGAAGGCTTCTTGAAGTTGTCTGTCAGGCAGATACAGAAACTAACGAAAGATGTGAGCATTTTGGCAAATGCGGTGGCTGCGTATACCAGACTGTAAGGTACGAAGAACAGTTAAAGATGAAAGAAAATGCAGTGAAGAAGCTTCTTGCTCCTGTTATTAATACAGAATATGAGTGGGAGGGAATAATTGGAAGCCCTGTATCAAGTGAATACCGTAATAAGATGGAATTCTCATTTGGCGATGAGGTAAAAGATGGTCCGATAGCCCTTGGTTTACATAAGAGAAACAGTATGTATGACATAGTAACAGTAACAGGCTGTAAGATTGTGGATAATGATTACAGAAAAATACTCAAGTGTGTATATGATTATGCACTTGAGAAAAATCTCACTTATTACCACAAAATGAAGCACGAGGGGTATCTTAGACATTTGCTTGTAAGAAAAGCCGTAAAGACAGGACAAATCCTTGTGGACATTGTGACAACTACAGTAAATGATATCCCTATGGACGAGCTTGCAGACAGATTAAAAGCATTGTCACTTGATGGAGAGATAACAGGCTTCTTACACACTTACAATGACAGTGTTGCCGATGCAGTAATCAATGAAAAGACAGATATAGTATATGGAAGAGATTATATTGAAGAAGAGCTGCTTGGACTGAAGTTTAAGATTACAGCATTTTCATTCTTTCAGACTAACTCGCTTGGTGCGGAAGTTCTGTATTCTAAGGCAAGAGATTATGTCGGAACAACCAAAGACAAGGTAATCTTTGATCTGTACAGTGGAACAGGAACAATAGCACAGATGTTAGCCCCGGTTGCAAAGAAAGTCATCGGCGTTGAGATAATACCAGAAGCCGTAGAAGCGGCTAAGATTAATGCCGGCATAAATGGTCTTGATAACTGCGAATTCATCGCAGATGATGTGCTTAACGCCCTCGATAACATAAAGGACAAGCCGGACTTTATCGTCCTCGACCCACCAAGAGATGGTATCAATCCTAAGGCACTTAAGAAGATAATTGACTATGGTGTGGAGTCAATGGTGTATATTTCCTGCAAGCCTACAAGTCTAGCAAGGGATCTGGTTGTGTTGCAGGAGAGTGGGTATGAGGTTAAGAAAGGGTGCTGTGTGGATATGTTTCCGAATACGGGGCATGTTGAGTCGGTATGTTTGCTGTCAAGAAAAGATAAATAAAGGCTGAAAAGTGGCGTATTTCTGGGCTTTTTGCGAGGTGAGCATCATCAGAGGAGCCTTGCGGAAAGCTCGGTTTTCTTGTATGAAAACATATCCACTTTTCGGTCTGATTAGAGAAAAAATATATGACCGAAAAAATGCAGTAGGGGTTAGGCTGTGGATTAGATGTCATAGGTTGTGGCACTGGAATTATTGTCAGAGCCGACCGCAGTTTAAGCCACTCGATGCTAAGAAGCAGACTTGGCAGTGGAATAGATAACATTGAAAGAGAGAGTTGAAATGTTTAAAGATATTTGTATTAACAGTAAATCTTGCGAACTCATGAAATCTGTGAATAAACCTAAATATGGAAGTAGGACTATATTGACAGATTCATGTTGGGAATATGTGGCGTTGTTTTTAAAGCGTCAATCAATGGCTGGAGCTAGTGATGCCTTATTTTATTGGGAACAGGCGCATAGTTTCTATTTAGCGTCACAGGAACTTCCAGATAACGCACGACCACTAACATCATATTATTGTATTTTAAACGCAGCTAAAGCTTTATTGCGATATAAAGGTGTTGATGATAGCAAATTAAAAAACCATGGAATATCGTCTGTTAGAGATGATACTAATATGACAAATATAAAAGAGGCGTATACATCGATAAAAGGTGCTGGAGTTTTACCTGAGTTGTCAAGATATTACGGTCATAATATAGTTACAGGCCATTACACAATGGCGGAATTACTTTATAATATTCCATGTGTTCATAGAGCATATTGCATTACTTTTTCCAAACCGGAGATTTTCATTCCTATCAGCAAACCTGTGTTCGTAAAAAAAGACAACTCTAAGGAAGCATGGATTAAATTCGAAGTTTCTGGAAGGTATGCAAATGCTAAGGCTCTTAAGAATTTGCCATCGAAGTTTGAAAGAGACCTAGGTGTTGATGATAAATATGTTATTAGAATGAAAAAAAGATTCAATTGGGATATTCACAAGCCAATTGAGGAGCGTAAAAAAGCACTAAACAAATATCACGAAAAGACTAGAGGTTATCTTTTTTACATATTTGGTGAGGCAAAATTATGGTACATAAAGAAAGAAGTTTCGGGAAATCACAACTTAGCAAATATGCCGTCAACAGTATTGATTTTTGCCGTGTTTCATTGGATAAGTGAATTGGTCAGATATAACCCGAAATTATTTAGCAAATACATGAAATCAAAACAGAACTGGCTGTTACATGAATTCATTAATAATGCATTAGACCAATTTGTAGATGAGGTAGGATGTGAAATAACAGGTGAAGATATTATGTGTACTGGATACAGAAAATGACATAAATAACTCATAAAACACTCTCGGTTATTATAGCCGAGAGGGTTTTTGTGTAAAAAACTTATTAATAATAATATTACAAGCTTCAGTAATAAAAAGTATTGACGGTTGAACTGAAAAATAGTATACTTATTATAAACGCTGATAATAAATATTACTAAAGGAGGTGATAAAAATGCTTATTTCTAAGAATATACAAATCGAATTCGCTGATTCAACAATAAAAGCCATTGACGCTATTTATGATATAAGAGAAGGCGTTAGGAGTGCATCACTGAATCTTTATTCGAGATATGGTGTGCAGATACAGACACCAATGGTTTATGGTGATGATAAGGTGGTGGTAGAAGTCAAAATTCCAGAAGAAATTGTGAACACATTTGCAATAGGCCCTCATTTAAAAGGTGTTGCTACTTATTTACTTAAGCAGTGTAATGGTAGATATGACAATTATCTTGTTGGAAAACGCTTATTGAGCTATACAGAAATCGCAGCACCTGATGCGTCTGAAAATAAATTTCGTATGGAAGATAGGCTGGAGGCTGTTTCGAAATTCGCAAAATTGCTTGAAAGGTCTGATGAAGAAGCCATGGATGCAATTAGTAAGATATTGATGATAATAACGGAGGTTACCCAAAATGATATTACAAGTATTTAAGAGCATTGGTTGTACATTGAGTATAGCTGACGCATATACGGCATTGCTTTCGCTATATTCTAATCAAATTTATCCAATGAAAAAGGCATCAGGTTCTCTAGGCGGAGCAGTAAATGGTGGTACGATTATATTGAAAAATGGTTATTATATAAGAGTGAGGTAAAATATGGATAATATGTGCGAAGATAATTTGACATACGGAGTATCGGAATTGGCAAAGAGAAGTAATATATCTGTATCCCTATCAGGATGGCCAGCTGCTTTTGCAATAATGTCGATTCCATTATCTGTTGTTGCAATATATGCAATAAAAGAATTAGCATAAGTAGAGACTCCCTATCACCGGAAATTATCCAGTGATGGGGAGTTTTTGCGCGTTATGAAATTATGCATCCACATCGATATTAACACCGGATTTTAGTTCGACGGTGATGTGGTCATCCCAGATGGTGATCTGTTTGATCCAGCGTCGCACCAGCGATTCGTTAAATTCGGTGAGGTAGGTAGTCTGCTGCGCAATATAATCCTGCAGGTCATTGATCCGCTTTATCTGCTCATCTCTTGCAGCAGTGTCGACGGTGGTCTTCTGGCGCAGTTCTCGAAGCCTGAATATTTCATCGGCAATCTCGTCATAGGCTTCTTTGCTATGGGCTTTCTGGATAAGCTCTTGCTGTAGGGCCATCAGCTTCTCATCAATGTTTTCAACGGAGGTTGCCTGCGAAGCTCGAATGACTGAAGCAATGTTTAGCTGTAGTTGTGCCTGATAGCTACTTTTGTCTCCAAGCATCTGGTTGATTGCTTTGACGACAGCATCCTGAAGGACCAGCTCGTTGATGGTTCTGGCGTGGCATTCCAGTCCAGTGGATTCCAGCCTGCTGATGCAGCGCCAGACGATAGATTTAACTCCACGATTGTTCCAGTGGAGCCTTCGGAACATTTCGCCACATTCTTCGCAGATGACGATTTGGGAGAAGCAGTGATTGCAGCTATAGCTGCGGTTCTTGCATTGGTAGTAATCTTGTTGCGGTAAATGTAGCGTTATATATTGTTCCAGCAGTAGATGGTTCAGTTAATCTTAAAGTAGAAGTGCCATATTATGCAGGAGTATCATATGAAAAAGGGAAAGGCGTGAATGGAACAATGGGGCTTCGTTCATCTATGCAGACATCAATTGAGGCAGAAGGAACAATGGGCTTGTATTTCAGGACAGCACCAATGCTTGTAACAATGAGATCTATTCCGTTGTTAGATGCAGAACTTGATATAGGTGCAGAAGCAGAAGCAACACGAACTGGCAGACCGAATGGACAGATATGTTCTGATGTTAATGTTAAGTGTCCTGTTTTTATAATTGGAGTTGGTGATGAAAGTGTTAAATATAAGAATAAGAAATCACTTCTTTGTACAATGGATATAAGTAAGAGTTGTGAATTTACATCATTTGCAAGAAGCAAATCACTTCATTATGAAAGACTTGCTGATGGCACGAAGCAGTTTGCAGAAAAAATATGGTGCAGAAAAAGTTGTGGTTCTTAAGGGTAACCATGAGCAAATGTTTTTGGATTGGATTGAGGATTACAGAAACATATATTCAGATGGAACAGAAGATTGCAGGACTTTCAATGATTGGATTTGCACGGATTTTGAGTATGGAGCAAATACCATAAGTACATTTATATCGGAGCAACAGATGGATTTCTTAAATCAGATAGCAAGAACATGTTCCATGGAAACAATTAGCAGAGAAGCAGTTCAGATGATTCTTTCAAATCATGAAAAGCTGATTTGGTGGATTCAGCAGATGCCTTTATATTTTGAAACAAAAAGTCAGATATTTGTTCATGCAGGAGTAGATGAAGAAGCAGGAGAGTACTGGGTGTGGGGAGCATCTGATAATACTCTTCTTGGCAAGTTTCCGGCAACGAAAGGTAAGTTTTATAAAACGATAATAGCAGGGCATGTTGGAACCTGCAGCAGAGATCTTGCTGCTGATCGGAGTTATCACGATGTTTATTATGACGGAGAGAGCCATTATTATATTGACGGATCGGTTTATAAGGGTGGAAAACTGTTGCTATTAGCTTATGATGAAGAAAACGAAAAATATTATCAGGTTGAAAATGGCAGGATGGTTCTTGTTAAACCCACTGGCATATAAGAGAGATAGATTATATAACGTCCATAAATCCAATTAGAAATGCCTGATTAAAATAACACGAAATTAATTTAATATAAATATACAATAGCAGCTTCGGTAGAAGCTGCTATTGTATGTAATGACAGTAATATGCTGAATATTATTTAGTTCCAGTAGATCCAAATCCTCCATCACCTCGCACTGTATCACTTAATTCCTCAGCCTCAACGAATTCAGCAGTGATATAAGGTGTGAGTACAAGCTGTGCAATTCTGTCGCCAGGTTCAACGGTTACAGGGGATTGTGAATGGTTGTGTAATGCAACCATAAGCTCGCCGCGGTAATCAGAGTCAATAACGCCGACCTTATTGGCTGGGGCAAGACCTTTTTTGCACGCCATACCGCTTCGTGCGTATACAAGACCAACAAGGCCTTCTGGGATTTCCATAGCAATCCCTGTCTTGATGAATTCTGTAGTACCAGCGTTGATTATCACTGGTTCAGTCATTCCGGAATAGAGGTCCGCACCGGCAGAGAATTCTGTACCATAAGTTGGAACTATTGCATTTGGTGTAAGCTTTTTAAATTTAACTGTCTGTTTCATTGATGATTATTCTCCTTAATATTATTGATATTCAGGTGACTGACTAATACCTAAATTTTTTATATAGATTTTCCACTGATTATTGATATTCCTCAGCAGTAATTACAGTGCCTTCTTTTAAGGACTGCTGTACAAGTATTGTGCGCTGGTTTGATGAACCCTTGAATTTAAGCATCATATCTTTTAATTCTTCAACAAATCTGCCATCTACGCATACGTCAATATATGAAAGCATTTCTCTGGTTTCAGGATATTTGTCATACATTTTATCCATAATATCCTCATCAAAAAGGTAACCGGTAAAGCACCATATATCCTTGGCCGGATAGTTTTCCTTTACAGCCTTTAGAAGCGGAATAAGTCCCCTTTGATTGGCTGGTTCAAATGGTTCGCCGCCAAGCAGTGTAAGACCAGCAATATAATCTGGCTTCATTGAATTAATTATATCAGATATGGTTGCATCAGTAAAAGGTGTACCATAGTTAAAATCCCACGCAATTTCATTAAAGCAGCCTTTGCAGTGGTGTGTACATCCGCTTACAAAAATGCTTGTACGTACTCCAGGACCATTGGCGATGTCGTTATATTTAATTTCAGCGTAGTTCAAAATATTCCTCCTGATTATGTGCCTTATATGTAAATTAATATGTATAATATCATAAATTGGACAAATATAACAGTGGTTAGAAGTGGCAATTAATATTATAATAACAATAGTTAAAGATTTAACGCATAACGTAATAGAAATAGTATAGCAGACACTACATATGTAAAATGCATAACAGAAAAGAGGCTTTATATGGTTGATATATTTTTTGACAAGTTATACAGATATCCAAGAATTAATGAATGTGTTAGCATAGCAGTTCCATTTGCTAAAGGGGAACTATATAATACGGATAATATAAGCATAGTTCAGAATAAGAGAAAATGTATTATCCAGCCAAAGGTTACGGCAGAGTATGATGACGGCAGTATAAAGTATCTTTTTGTCGATTTTATGGCAGATTTACCAGCTAATAAGTCGGCAAAGGCAGTATTGACAACTACTAAACAGGAGTTAGCTAATCTTATAGCAGACGGACAATCAGAGTGTGCTAATCAAGATGGCACCATCAGTGTAACACCGGTTAATAATGGCTTTTTAATAAAATGCGGCAGTCTGGAATATGAGGTTGCCAACAACAGCAGTTCAATATTCAGGCAGCTTAATGATTACAGGAAAGTATATACAGATAAGAATTTTGAAGGTCCATATCTTAAGGATAAAGATGGCAATGCTTATAAGCTTAAGATTGGAGAGTGGAAGGTTGTTGAGGCCGGACCAGTTACTGCAAGCGTAGAAGCTGAGTGCAGTAATATCGCAGTAGGGAATATTGAGAACAAAAATATTAAGGCAGTTATTAAAGTCACTGGTTATGCCGGAAAGCCATGGGTTAATATTACATACAGAATTATTAATACATCAGATGATGAGTTAAAGATAAAGTCGCTTGTATTTTATATTAAGAAATCAGAAGATAGTGTAATTACAGAGCAGTTAAAGCCTCTTAAAATTGCAGCAGGTAACGATTCAACAGGCTGTGGTGATATCCGTACAGATAATTCGCATAATGATGGTCCTGTATTTATGACAAGAGGTACAACAGAGCTTGATATGATTGAAAAGAAGGCTGATGTCAATAATATAAGAACTGTTGTTGCAACTTCTAATTATAAGACAAGCTTTATAATTGGTAAGAATGGCGAGGAGGTCAATGAGGTAATTGATGATAAATATCTTGTGAAAGAGGCTAATGAGCATTTTGCAGAGGTATTTTATGGAACATTTATGGCTGATTATACTGATGGTGAAGATGGCTTTAGTGTTACGGTTCATCAGGCACAGCAGAATTATCCTAAGGCAGTGAAGTCGTGCAGTGAAGGTGTGGCTGTTATGCTTGTTCCTGAGAATGTCGGGGAGATTACTATGCAGTCAGGAATGGCAAAAGAACAGCAGTTTATGATACATTTTCATAGTCCTGCTATGAAGCTGTGGGAGATAGACAACAGAAGTCTTATATACCAGATGCCAGACAGACCATATATAGCACCGGAAGTGTTTAAGAGGGCAGGGGTTATGATTGATGTGTTCCCTGTAAAGCATAATGATGATTTTGAGATATCACTTATGGCAAAAGCAGACGGACATTCAAGGTGCTATGGTATGCTTAACTGGGGCGACACGGTAGATCAGGGCTACACTGTTCAGGGACGTGGCGGTGGAAAGCCTGTTTGGAGCAATAATGAATACGATTATCCACATGCGTGTGCACTTATGTATGCAAGAACCGGTGTCAGAAGATTTATGGATTATCTGATTGTGTCAGCAAAGCATTGGATGGATATAGATGTGTGCCATTACAGCAGTAATCCTCTTAGAATTGGCGGACAGTGGGAGCACACGGCAGGACATTGTAAGAATGGTGTTATGGTATGCTCTCACGAGTGGGTAGAGGGTCTGCTTGATTATTACCATTTTACAGGTGATAAGAGAGGCTATGATACAGCCATTGGAATAGGAGAAAATGTATTAAAACTTCTTGAAACGCCTATGTATCAGGTGCCGGGTGAAGCCAATGCAAGGGAAACCGGATGGGCACTAAGAACACTTACAGCCCTTTATGTAGAGACTAATGATAATAAATGGCTTGTAAAATGTGACTGGATAATTGATAATTTTAAGAAGTGGGAAGAAGAATATGGCGACTGGTTATCACCTTACACAGATAATACAGCCATAAGAGTAGGCTTTATGATATCAATAGCGGTAGGAAGCGTTATGAGATATTACAGAATATTCCCAAGAGAAGATATCAGGCAGATGATATTAAGGGCAGTTGATGACCTGACAGAGAACTGTTATATGGATAATGGTTTGTTCTATTATAAGGAGCTTCCAAGTCTTGCAAGAAATGGCAATAATACCCTGCTTCTTGAAGCACTTGCAATAGCCTATGAGCTTACAGGTAATAAACAGTATCTTGAATATGGAATTAATACGTTCAGGGGTGCTGTGAATGAAGTGCCTAAGGGAGCAGTAGGAGTCAAGACTATTATAGATGATGCGGTAATATGTCAGGGCAATTCAGGAAAAGGATTTGCACAGAGTTTCATACCACTTGCAACTTATTATAATGCAATTAGTGAAAATAATATGACATTCTGACAATAATGTGTTAAAATAAATATTATGATGTATGTGTAAGAGGCATAAGATGGCATTTCAGTAATGAAAGATGTCATTTTACTGGGACACACAGCACACCGGAAACAGACAGCCATATCAGAAAGAATATACTGATATGGCTGTTTGGGTTAAATAATCATAACACAGAGTAACAGCCTAAGGAGGTTAATTATGAGAATCGGTATAAGAGCACACGATGTGGCATATGCACCACTTAATGAACTTATTCCTAATATACATAATCAGGGATTTCATTGTATGCACATAGCATTAAGCAAGTCTATTAAGGAGTTCAAGCCTGGAGTAGAGACTATGACACCAGGTCTTGCAATGTATATTAAAGAATTATGTGCAGAGAATAAGGTTGATATAGCAGTACTTGGCTGTTACCTTAACCTTTGCAATCCTAATGGGGAGAAGCACAAGGAGATAGTTGAGAAATATAAGGCACATATAAGATTTGCAAGTATACTTGGCTGTGGCGTAGTTGGTACAGAGACAGGTGCTGTCAATGAGGAGTACAAGTATGAGCCAGCTAACCATTCAGAGGAAGCTTTACAGTGCTTTATAGATAATTTAAGACCAATTGTTAAATATGCAGAACAGTTCGGCGTTATAGTTGCGATTGAACCGGTATGGAAGCATATTGTTAATACAGTTGAGAGAGCAAGAAAGGTTCTTGATGCGATAGACTCACCTAATCTTCAGATTATATTTGATCCAGTCAATCTTTTATATGTGGGTAATATAGATAAGCAGGATGAGATAATTAATCAGGCATTTGATTTATTATTAAAGGATATAGCAGTTGTCCACTGCAAAGATTATGTCGTTGAAGGTGATGAGCTTAAGTCAATAGCGGCAGGAACAGGTGGACTTAATTATCCTCTTCTTCTTAAGAAGATTAAGGAACATAAGCCATATGTTCATTGCACACTTGAGAATACTGTACCAGAAAATGCAGTAGCAACAAGAGAATTTATGGAAAAACTATATTCAGAAGTGTAGGGAGAGATTATATGCCAGAGAATAATATAGAATTAGCAGGCAATACCAATATCAAGACAAGTCAGGTGGACAAGTCGGTTGATACTCCAGCAGATTTTACAAGTCCTGAAGTGCTTTATAATAAGCTTATAGAAACAATCAGGCAGTATCATCCTTCATCAGATTTATCTGATATAGAGAGAGCATATAAAGTGGCTAAGGAGGCACACGAAGGACAGTTTAGAAAGTCTGGAGAGCCATATATTATTCACCCACTGTGTGTTGCTATTATATTAGCAGAGCTTGAACTTGATAAGGAATCTATTATTGCAGGTCTTTTGCACGATGTTGTGGAAGATACAGTTATGACAAGTGAAGATGTTGCTAGGGAATTTGGCGATGAAGTAGCACTTTTGGTAGATGGTGTAACAAAGCTCACACAGCTTAATTACCAGCACGACAAGATTGAAGTTCAGGCTGAGAACTTAAGAAAAATGTTCCTTGCAATGGCAAAGGATATACGGGTTATTATGATAAAGCTTGCCGACAGGCTTCATAATATGCGTACAATGCAGTACCAGTCACCAGCCAAGCAGGTAGAAAAGTCAAGAGAAACTATGGATATATATGCACCTATTGCCCATAGGTTAGGTATATCCAAGATTAAGGTAGAACTTGATGATTTATCAATGAAGTATCTTATGCCGGATACTTATAATGATCTTGTAAAGCAGGTTGATATTAACAGACCGGGCAGGGAGGCATTTATAAAGAGCATTATCAAAGAAGTAGGTATGCACATTAGCAATGCTGGAATTGAAGCTGAGATAGACGGGAGAGTTAAGCATTTCTTCTCAATATATAGAAAGATGGTTAACCAGAATAAGACACTTGACCAGATATATGATATATTTGCCGTTCGTATAAAGGTTGATACAGTCAAGGATTGTTATGCGGCACTTGGTGTTATTCATGAAATGTATAAGCCAATACCGGGACGTTTTAAAGATTATATAGCAATGCCTAAGCCTAATATGTACCAGTCACTTCATACAACACTTATTGCTTCTAATGGACAGCCATTCGAGGTACAGATAAGAACTTATGAAATGCACAGAATTGCTGAATATGGTATTGCTGCCCACTGGAAGTATAAAGAGGGCAAGACAGGAGAGTCTGATAAGAGTGAGGAAGCTAAGCTTAGCTGGCTAAGACAGATTCTTGAATGGCAGAGAGATATGTCTGATAACAAGGAGTTCTTATCATCAATTAAGAATGACCTTAACCTTTTTTCTGATTCAGTGTACTGTTTCACTCCTACAGGTGATGTTAAGACACTTCCAGCAGGTTCTAATCCAATAGATTTTGCATACAGCATACATAGTGCTGTAGGTAACAAGATGGTTGGTGCAAGGGTCAATGGCAAGCTTGTTAATATTGATTATGAGATTAAGAATGGTGACAGAATTGAGATTATAACATCACAGAATTCCAAAGGACCAAGCCGTGACTGGCTTTCAATGGTTAAGTCAACACAGGCCCGTAACAAGATTAACCAGTGGTTTAAGCAGGAGCTTAAAGAAGACAATATTATAAAGGGCAAGGAACTTATATCTAATTACTGTAAGAGTAAGGGAATTGTTCTTTCTGAGATTAATAAGCCTGAGTTTGTTGAGAAAGCACTAAGAAAATATGGTTACAAAGACTGGAATGCTGTTCTTGCGGCAGTAGGACATGGTGCATTAAAAGAAGGTCAGATTGTCAATAAGCTTAATGAGGAATATCAGAAGACAAAGAAGGCTGAGATAACTGACAAGCAGGTACTTGACAGCATTGTGGCAAGTGAGAGCAAGGAGAAAGAGAAGGAGAAGAAGGGCAAAGGCGGTATTGTTGTAAAAGGAATACATGATGTTGCTGTCCGTTTCTCTAAGTGCTGTAATCCAGTGCCGGGTGATGAGATTGTTGGGTTTGTTACAAGAGGAAGAGGAATATCAATTCACAGAACAGATTGTGTTAATATTCTTAATTTCCCAGCTAATGAAAGAGCAAGGCTTATTGAAGCTGAGTGGGAGCAGACAGAGAATAAAGATGAGAAGTACAGTGCAGAGATTAATATATATGCAGGCAATAGAAAAGGACTTATTGTTGATATTTCACGTCTGTTTACGGAAGCCAATATAGATGTAAGATTTATGAACAGCCGTGTTAATAAGAAACAGCTTGCAACAATCAATCTTGGATTTGTTGTATCTGGTAAGGAAGAGCTTAACAGATTAATTGACAATTTAAGAAAGATTGACGGAGTGACAGATATAGAGAGAGCTACAGGCTGATATTTATAACCGCTGTCGTGCGAAGTTAAGATATTTTATATATTGCTTCGTACGACAGCATTTTTGACACAGGGATTGGAGATCATAATGTATAAAATAGATGTAAGAGTATTAGGAATGGTAGCAACGAATTGTTACCTGCTTTGTAATACAGACACTAAAGAATGTGTGCTTATAGACCCTGCGGATAATGCTGGAAAGATAAGTGAGATGATAGAACAGTCGGGCTGTACGTTAAAGGGAATACTTTTAACACACGGACATTTTGACCATATTATGGCAGCAGATGAAGTGAGGGATAAATATAATGTCAAGGTGTATGCCTCAGCAGAGGAGAAGAATACATTAAGTACACCTCATATTAATCTAGGTGAGGCTTATGGAATGAACCTGTCTGTGAAGGCTGATATATGGCACAATGATGGTGATGTACTTAATCTTGCAGGCTTTGATATTAAGGCAATCCATACACCGGGACATACGGAGGGTGGAACGTGCTATTATATTGAGTCAATCGGCGTGTTATTCTCAGGTGATACACTTTTCTGTGAGTCAGTTGGAAGAACAGATTTCCCTGGTGGAAGTATGAGCGACATTGTGCATTCAATTAAGGACAAGTTAATGGTACTTCCAGATGATACCAAAGTGTATACAGGACACGGCGAGGGAACAAGCATAGGATATGAGAGGGTTCATAACCCGTTTATAGGTGCATAAGAAAGATGGACAATATGATATATATTAAAATTGATAACGATACATTTTATGATGATGCAATAGTTCTTGTGCGTTCATTTTACCCAAGAATGGAGGTCAAGGCATATAAGCAGGATACAGTTGTCACAGAAGATGATAAAGTGATTGATATAACAGTACCTGATATGACAGGGCTTAACAAGAGCGAAATGCACGATAAATTCAAGTCATATTTATATGACAGGCTCAGCCAGATGACAGGAAAGACACTGCCTTGGGGTTATCTTACAGGAGTGCGCCCAAGCAAGATTGCATATGTTATGCTTGAAGATGGCGAAGACGAGCAGACTATAAAGAAGCATTTTATGGATAAGCATAAGGCGAGTGAGAAGAAAGCCAGCCTTGCAATAAATGTAGCAAAGAAAGAAATGGACATTCTTAATAAGATAGATTATAAGAATGGTTACAGTTTATATATTGGAATACCATTTTGTCCAAGTATATGCTTGTACTGCTCATTTTCATCATATGCACTTGATGCGTATAAGAATTATGTGGATGATTACATTGATGCACTTATTAAGGAGATAACCTTTGTAGCAAGGGCGATGAAAGGCAGAAGACTTGATACAGTGTATTTTGGCGGTGGAACACCAACAACACTTGGTGCGGCACAGCTTGACAGGCTCATAACGGCTTTAAAGGAGCTTTTTGATATTGACGGCTGTCATGAATTTACAGTTGAAGCAGGACGTCCAGACAGCATAACAAGGGATAAGTTAAAGGTGTTAAAGGCACATAATGTTGGAAGAATATCTATTAATCCGCAGACGATGAACCAGCAGACACTTGACCTTATAGGAAGAAAGCACACTGTAGAGCAGATTAAAAATGTGTATTCTATGGCAAGGGAAGAAGGTTTTAATAATATTAATATGGATATTATTCTTGGCCTTGTCGGTGAAGATGTTGATGAGGTGGCTCATACATTATCAGAGATTGAGGCGATGAAGCCTGAGAGCCTTACAGTACATTCTCTTGCAATAAAGAGAGCGGCGGCACTTAATATATGGAGAGATAAGTATAAGCAGTTATCTACCAATAATACAGATGAGATAATAAGAATGACAGAGGACACAGCCAAAAGACTGTCAATGGAGCCTTATTATATGTATCGTCAGAAGAATATGGCAGGTAATTTTGAGAATGTCGGTTACTCAGTTGTGGGACTTGAATGTATATATAACATTCTTATTATGGAGGAAAAGCAGACAATAATTGCCTGTGGTGCAGGAGCTTCCAGCAAGGTAGTATTTCATAATGAAGCAGATGATAATCATTTAGTCAGAATTGAGAGAATAGAAAATGTAAAAGACGTTCGTAATTATATTCAAAGAATTGATGAAATGATTGATCGAAAGAAGAAATTCTTTGAGGAAAATAATTTCTAGAAATAGTAGTTATTGAAATAACAATTTGAAAGGAATTATTATTGGAAAATGATTTCCTTATGATAGATAGAATTAAATTATATTTAAAGGAATATAGTGTCCTGAAATCAGGATATACACTTATTATAAAAAAATATAGAAATGAGGATAGTATGAAGATAGCAGTTGCTTACGAGAATGGAAATGTTTTTGAACATTTCGGACATTCAAGACAATTTAAGATTTATGAAACAGATGGACAGAACATTGTTAAAGAAGAAGTTATAGAGAGTGAAGGCTCTGGACATTCAGCTATGGCAGGACTTCTTGCAGGTCTTGATATTAATGCTGTTATATGTGGTGGTATCGGTGGTGGTGCTGCCAATGCATTAGGCGAAGCAGGCATAGAAGTATATTCAGGTGTATCAGGAAATGCAGATGAAGCGCTAGAGGCATACCTTAATGGAGAATTGATATCAGAGGGTGTTAATTGCAGTCATCATTCACACGAAGAAGAACAGAACTGTGGAGCTGCTGATACAGAAAATGAAAGCTGCGGCTGTGGAAGTAATGAAACATCAGGCTGTGGCGGCTGTTCAGGTTGTGGTGGAGGAGCACCTTTATTTGATGGAGCTAATGTAGGCAAGGTGTGCAGAGTACACTACAAAGGAACATTTAACGATGGAACACAGTTCGATTCATCTTATGACAGAGGAGAACCTCTTGAATTCACCTGTGGTGCAGGTATGATGATACTTGGCTTTGATAAGGCTGTAGCTGATATGAATGTAGGAGATATAATAGATATACATTTAATGCCAGAAGAAGCTTATGGAGAGAAAGACCCAGATGCAATTATCACAGTTCCAATCAGCGAGCTTGCAGGTTCAGAAGAACTTAAGGTTGATGATATGGTATATCTTCAGAATGTATATGGACAGCCATTTCCAGCTAAGGTAACAGCCTTAACAGATAATGACATAACATTTGATGCTAACCACGAGATGGCAGGAAAAGAACTTAACTTTAAGATTGAGCTTGTAGAAGTTAAATAAGACTTGAGTAGATTATTAACTTAATAAAATAGATACTAATAGATATTATGGTAGATTTTAATCATCGAACTAGATAGATTATTAAGAATAAATCTCCCTGTAACTTATATCCAGAAGCAAAGGCTTAGGAAAGATATAAGTTATAGGGAGATTTTATCAGCTTTAAGTATTATTATATATAAATGGTTTATTGTTCTAATCTTTACTTGTGAAATGTTTAGAGCGTATTCATTAAAATATATTGACCTATTCATAATATTAAATATTGAGAATTATTTTAATATGGAATTATTCTTCCTCATCAATTATTCGTCTTGCAACATATACACCACTTGCAGAAGCGTGTGATAATGAATGTGTAACGCCGCTTCCGTCACCGATTATGTAAAGACCTTTGTACTTGGTTTCAAGGTTGTTATCAATCTCAACTTCCATATTGTAGAATTTGACCTCAACACCATATAAAAGAGTGTCGTCATTGGCAGTACCCGGAGCAATTTTATCAAGAGCATAAATCATCTCTATTATTCCGTCAAGTATACGCTTAGGTAGAACAAGGCTTAAATCGCCGGGAGTAGCAGAAAGAGTAGGTCTTACAAGACCTTCTTCAATTCTTTTATCTGTGCTTCGTCTGCCTCGTATAAGGTCACCGAATCTTTGGACAATTACACCGCCTCCAAGCATATTAGAAAGACGTGCAATACTTTCACCATATCCGTTGCTGTCTTTGAAAGGTTCAGAAAAGTGCTTTGCAACAAGCAGGGCAAAGTTAGTATTTTCAGTCTGTTTATCACTGCCTTCATAGCTGTGTCCATTAACAGTTACAATGCCGTTAGTATTCTCATTAACAACGATACCGTTAGGATTCATACAGAAGGTGCGGACTAAATCCTCAAACTTTTCAGTCCTGTATACAATCTTACTTTCGTATAATTCATCTGTAAGATGTGCAAATATAACAGCAGGAAGCTCAACTCTTACGCCGATATCAACACGGTTTGATTTGGTTGGAATATCTAAGTCCTGACAGACTTTTTCAATCCATTTGCTTCCGCTTCTTCCAACTGACACAATACATTTGTTGCAGTCCATATAGGTATCTTTGTAATATATGCGGTAATTATTATCGATTATTTCAATATTAGTAACAGGAGTATTAAAGTAGAAATCAATATGCTCCTTCATTTCATCGTACATATTTTCAAGGACAATATAATTAATATCAGTTCCAAGATGTCTTACAGAAGCATCAAGAAGCTTTAATTTGTTCTGCATACATAAAGTCTTGAATTTAGTACCGGCAGTTGAGTACATATGCGTATCCTCACCGCCGTGGGAAGTATTGATGGTATCAACATATTTCATAAGGCCAATAGCTTCTTCCTTGCCGATATATTCGTAAAGAGTACCACCAAAGTCATTAGTAATGTTGTATTTGCCATCAGAAAATGCTCCGGCACCGCCAAAGCCATTCATAATGGCACAGGTTGGGCATTTGATACAGGATTTTATATTTTTTCCGTCAATTGGACATTTTCTCTTCTCTAAAGTATTACCTTCTTCAAATACGGCAACCTTTAGATCAGGAGCTTTCTTCATAAGCTCATAAGCAGAGAATATTCCGCCCGGACCAGCACCTATAATTATTACATCATATTTCATAAAATATTCACCCCACAATCGTTAATCGTCCTAAGTATTATATTATAAAAGCAGGATTATTAACAAGCAAAACAATTAAGATATGAATATTAACCTTGAAAGTGTTGTAAATACAACATATTAATGCGGAATGAAGATGTTACAATCCAGACATACTAATAATCCACATACAGATAAGTGTAATTGTGGTCTTACAAGATATACAGGTAAGAGTGACTGTAAGCTTACAAGATAATAAAGCAGATTATAATATGATGCACATATAAGCATAACAGCCAGCTTATATATAAAGCTGATAAATTACCAGCAGATAGATTGAAAAATATAATAAAAATAATGGAGGAATTATATGAACAGGACAGAACAGATTAAAGGCTATCTTAAAAGACTTGGTGATGGTGAAAGTCTTGAGAATGTTAAGAAAGATTTTGTTAAGGAATTCAATGATGTCAATCCAATAGAGATTATGGAAGCGGAGCAGGCGTTGATAGCAGAGGGAACACCTATATCAGAGGTTTCAAAGCTGTGTGATGTTCACTCAGCATTATTTCACGGTGCGACTAAGGAAGAAAGAATAGCCAAGGCGGAAAATGAAATATCAGAGATGAAAAAGTACTATGATGACACAATGAAAGGTATGACTAAGAGTGCCATTGCAGATATGCGTAAAGACAGAGAAAGCATTTTTAATAAACTGGCTATGATAAGCGGCCACCCATTAAATACTTTTGTGAAAGAAAATAAGGCAATCCAGCAGGTTATTGATGATATTAAAGAAAATATTACAAGCGGACATATTGATATAAAGGCACTGAAAGAGAAGATATATAAGCTCAGGGAGTTATCAATTCATTATGCCAAGAAAGGGGATTTGTTATATCCGGTGCTTAATGTACGATATAAAATCAGCGGACCTTCGGCGGTTATGTGGACAGTTGATGATGAGATAAGAGATGAGCTGTCAGACATAGCAAAGCAGTTAAATTACGTGGACGGTAATAACAGTAGCAAAGCAGACAATAATAACAGTGCGGATAACAATAATGGTAAAAGTCTGGACGGTAAATTAATTGAAAGAATAGAAAATGTTATAAAGAGGGCAGAGGAGATGATATATAAGGAAGATAATATATTATATCCTAACTGTGCCGCTAATTTTACGGAAGCTGAGTGGATTGGAATATATCACGATTCCAAAGATTATGCCGTGTGCCTTGATACAGTATCAGACAGATGGGAGAAAGCAGAAGAAGTAGAAAATGTGTATAAACCTGAAGTGTCAGAACAATCTGATAAGAAAGAAGATGTTCAGAATGAGTTATATATGGCAGGCGGACATATGACACTTTCGCAGCTTGAGGCACTGCTTAATGCAATACCAATGGAGATAACATTTGTTGATGAAGATAATATCAACAGATATTTTAATGAAGGGTCAAAGGTATTTAAAAGACCTGTTATGGCAATTGACAGGGAGGTATTCTCGTGCCACCCACCAAAGATTGAGGCAAAGGTCAGAAGAATTATAGAAGAATTCAGGATAGGAACACTTGATGAAGTACCTGTCTGGATGGATAAACAAGGAAGGACTATGCTTGTTAAATATATTGCGGTAAGGGACAAGCAGGGAAATTATGTTGGAACTCTTGAGGCGGTTCAGGATATGGAATTTGCTAAAGAACATTTTGCAAAGCTTAAATAAACGTGTATACAAGGTTTCTCTTTAAATATAGCCGATAAGGACATTGACATTTCTTTCACATAAAAATATAATATAATATTGTCTGAATGGAATTGATTCAGCATTAAGTATATTGATATGGTAGAATTATGAAGAATAACAATAATGAACTCATTGATTATATGATTAATGATTTTAAAAGTGGAATTAAGCACGGAGTGCTTGTTGCCAATCTGACATATGAGCTTGCACAGATGTGTGGTTTGTCTAAAGATGAGGCATACGAATTAAAGATTGCTGCGATGGTTCACGATGTTGGAAAGTTAAAGCTTTCAGAATATCTGTATGGAAGAACCGATGAGGCACTTCCGGAAGATGAGAAGCAGTATATGAGTATGCACTCAAAGATAAGCCATGATCTATTGAAAAAATACGATTATTCAGATAATATAATGGATGTCGTTCTTTCACATCATGAATGTTTTGATGGAAGCGGATATCCCAATGGGCTTGTTGGTGAGCAGATACCATTAGGAGCAAGAATATTAAAGGTTGCAGATGAATTTGCGGCACTTATATCAGACAGACCATATAGGAAAGCATTTGATATAGACACTGCTGTTACAATTATGATAGATGAGATTAAGAATATGGATATGAGAGTATTCCTTTTATTCCAGAGGCTTATTCACGAAGATTCGACTATAGAATTGATTAATAATAGCAGATTAGATATTGATGATTTGGATATAAGTGATATACTAAAAATCAGTCAGGATTAGGAGTAACCTAATTATGCCTTAGGGCAAATAAAACAGGCTGTTAATACAGCTAAGAAGAATGAGGTAATTAACTATGGCAGAGTCAATGGTTGGCTTAAAGAGAACACACAGATGCACAGAAGTTTCAAGTGCAGATATTGGCAGTACAGTTACAGTTATGGGCTGGGTTGCTAAAAGACGTAATCTTGGTTCACTTATATTTGTGGATTTAAGAGACAGAAGCGGTCTTTTACAGATTCTTTTTGATGAGAATATTATCGGCAAAGAAGGATTTGACAAGGCATATACATTAAGAAATGAATTCGTAATAGCTGTAGTAGGTAAGGTTATTAAGAGAAGTGGAGCAGTTAATGACAATCTTAAGACCGGTGATATTGAGATTGCGGCTGAATCATTAAGAATACTTTCTGAGTCAGAGACACCTCCATTTCCAATTGAGGATAATATTAATACTAAAGAAGATATAAGACTTAAATATAGATGCCTTGATCTTAGACGTCCTGATATTCAGTCTAATATCATTATGAGAAGCAAGGTTGCCACTCTTACAAGAGCATTTCTTGCTAATGAAGGTTTCCTTGAAATAGAGACACCTATGCTTACTAAGTCAACTCCGGAAGGAGCAAGAGATTATCTTGTGCCAAGCAGGGTTCATCCAGGAAAATTCTATGCACTTCCACAGTCACCACAGCTCTTTAAGCAGATGCTTATGTGCTCTGGATATGACAGATATATGCAGATTGCAAGATGTTTCAGAGATGAAGATTTAAGAGCTGACAGACAGCCGGAATTCACTCAGATAGATATGGAATTGTCATTTGTTGACGTTGATGATGTAATTGATGTTAATGAAAGACTTTTAGCATATCTTTTCAAAGAGGTATTAGATATTGATGTACAGCTTCCAATCCAGCGTATGACATGGCAGGAAGCTATGGATAGATTTGGTTCTGATAAGCCAGATTTAAGATTTGGTATGGAACTTAAGAATGTTACAGACATAGTAAAGAACTGTGGTTTCGGCGTATTTACAGGGGCTATCGAGAATGGTGGAACTGTAAGAGGTATTAATGCCAATGGACAGGGAAGTATGCCTCGTAAGAAGATTGATGCACTTGTCGACTTTGCAAAGGGATATGGTGCAAAGGGTCTTGCTTATATAGCTATTCACGAAGATGGTTCACTTAAGTCTTCATTCTCTAAGTTTATGACTGAGGATGAGATGAACGCACTTGTTGAGGCTATGGAAGGTAAGCCGGGTGACCTTCTTTTATTTGCTGCTGACCGCAATAAGATTGTATGGAATGTACTTGGAGCATTAAGAGTTGAACTTGCTGGACAGATGGGACTTCTTGATAAGAATGATTATAAGTTCCTCTGGGTAACAGAATTCCCACAGTTTGAGTGGTCAGATGAAGAAGAGAGATTCGTAGCTATGCATCATCCATTTACTATGCCTATGGATGAGGATCTTGATAAGCTCGAGTCAGACCCAGGTTCAGTACGTGCAAAGGCTTATGATATTGTACTTAACGGTACAGAGATAGGTGGTGGTTCAGTAAGAATCCATCAGGCTGATGTACAGTCAAGAATGTTTAAGGCACTTGGTCTTACAGATGAAGTCGCTAATGAGAAGTTCGGTTTCTTACTTGATGCGTTCAAGTACGGAGTACCACCACACGCTGGTCTTGCATATGGTCTTGACAGACTTGTTATGCTTATGGCTAAGAGAGATTCAATAAGGGACGTTATAGCTTTCCCTAAGGTAAAGGATGCAACATGTCTTCTTACTAACGCACCTGATGTTGTAGATGCAAAACAGCTTGAAGACTTATCTATCAGAATTACAGAGTCAGAACAGGAATAATATTTTAAGAGCATTTGAAAGTATTTAATGGATATTTTCAAATGCTTTTTTTTAACTATATTTTTAGACAATACTTTGTTAAATCTAGATAAAAATAATGGCTTTATCAGCTTTTTTTTAGCAAAAACATTGCGTTTGGATAATCATGGGTATATACTTATTTTTATAAATCTTGGCAAAACTATAACAAAAGACGGGAGAAAAATTATGACAGAGAATCAGTATATAAGGGCAAACAGGACTGTTTTATTTACAGTTATCATAGTATTTGGTTATATTGCGCTGACCCTGATGGCAGCATTAGGAGTGGGTGACGGACATAACAAAGGAAAGATTTTAATACAGTTTGTTGTGGCACTTGCTGTAATTATTGTATCAGTAGCTGCTTATATTTTAAGGAAGAAGACCAGAGTGTGTGAATTAACGATTGCGGTATCAATGGCATTTGGATATGTTGTTCTTATACTGCTTAATTCAACTGATGGTGTATGGACATATGTACTTCCTTTGATTATGGCTTCGATGGTATATCTTAATGAAAAACTAATATTGTGGGCTGATGGCGTTGCGATAGCTGGTAATGTCATAAGACTTATTATGGATTATAATATGTATAATGGAGTGGCTATGGCAAGCAGGGTTCTTGCTATATTAGTATTGGTTATTGTTACATGTATATCTCTTAGTGTAACAAAGCTGCTTAAGCAGTTTTTTGCAGAGAATATGAATAAAATAGAGGCAGCAGCAGTTATACAGAAAGAGAATAACGAGAAGATGGTTGCTGTAGCTGATAATATAACCAGACATTTCGGACAGGCTATGGATATGCTTGATGAGTTAGAAAAGAGCATAGATATAAACCACAATTCAATGAAAGATATAGCAGAAAGCACAGAAAGCACAGCAGAAGCCATACAAAGACAGGCCACTATGTGTGCAGAGATTCAGGAAAACACTGATATTGCTGAAAAAGAGATAAGCGAGATGGTTGAGGCCTCACACAGAACAGATGAGACTGTTAATGATAGTAAGGCTATAGTAGTTGAACTTAAGGAACAGGCACAGAATGTACATGATGCAAGCAATATAATCGTAGATGTGATTAACAGTCTTACAGAAAAGGTTGATGATGTACAGGGATTTATTGGTTCTATTGTAGAGATTTCAAGCCAGACTAACCTTCTTGCATTAAATGCTTCAATAGAAGCAGCAAGAGCAGGAGAAGCCGGAAAGGGTTTCGCAGTAGTAGCCGAAGAGATAAGACAGCTCTCAGAACAGACTAAGAATGCATCTTCAAGCATAACAGATATAATTAATAATCTTTATGAAGATACGAAGAAAGCTAATGAGAGCATAAAAGCGTCAGTTGAGTCAGTTAATAAGCAGAATGAACTTATTGATAATACAAGAGTGACTTTTGAGGACGTAGGAAAAACAGTTGATAATCTTATGAACAATATAGATTCTGCAGAGCAGAGCATTAACAAGATACTGGATTCAACTTCTGTTATTTCTGATAATATTTCACATTTATCAGCAACAGGAGAAGAGGTAGCAGCTGCTTCAACTGAAGGCCTAAAAGTATCTGACACAACAGTTGAAAGTATGAAGAACTGTAAGAATATATTACATAACATATATCTTCTTGCAGAGGATTTAAAGAGTTCAGTAGATAACTAAATGGATTGTAAGAGATTAAGCAGATTACAATGTATTGCAAGACTAGCAGTTGATTATTATAAGTTGTAATTAATAATATAATCAGGATGGTTTTGCAGGGTTATTAATATTTATAAGACAACAGTATGTTTATTATAAGGAGTGCAAATGACATTTTATGTCTGCATTATTTATAAAAGACAGCTGTTGTTTTTTTATGTAATAGGGAATTTCGATAGAATTTCCTATACATAAAAGGTGCTATGTGCCGATGATGCACACTTGCACGAAGATGTAGGTTGTCGCAAGCGACAGTGCTTAGTGTGAGAAGGTGCTTCATATATTTTATTTATATAGGAATATTTTATGCTTGACTTGAAGTTAACTCTAAATGCTATTATCAAAATGTAGAGTTAATAATCAGGTTTAATTAATAATTATATGAGGTGATTAATTATGAGAAGAAATAATATTAGAAAAACAGAGGCACTTATAATGGCATTTGCATTATCAGCAAGCCTGTTGTTAACAGGTTGTGGCAATAGTACTGGTAGTAAGAATACAGCTTCTAATAATGCAAGCATTGTAAGCAGTAGTAACAGCGTAGACAATAATAATGGCAGTAGTGGTAACCAAAATACTAATGGTGACAGTGTTAATGAAAATAATAGTACAACAGACGAAGCTGGAATTAATCACGATTATCCGGTAATGTTGTTCTCTTATGATAAGAATGATACTAATTATGAAGAACCAGAAGCGTTTAATTCAGAACATCTTGGCGGCAATTATGGTGAGATTGAGAAGATAGAATATTATTCTCCAACTACTAATGCTACAAGAAATGCCAATGTGTATCTTCCATATGGATATGATAAGAGTAAAAGCTATCCTGTAGTATATCTTCTTCACGGAATGAGTGGAACATATGAAGATTACAGGGTTCTTGGTGCAAGACCAACAGCACAGAATATTGTGTATGAATACAACCGCAACGATATGATATTAGTAAGCTTTACTGTATTTACGGATGTTGACGGAAAGCAGGAATCTGATTATGGATTTTCGGATTTAACTGCAAGATATGATGCCTGTGAAAATGATGTGATTAATGCTCTTATTCCATATATTAATTCGCATTATTCAACTAAGATAGGCAGGGAATACACAGGAATTGCGGGATATTCATTAGGTGGACGGGAAGCTCTTTATTTATGCTTTGCACACCCTGATATATTTGGGTATGTAGGTGCATTTGAGCCTGTTGGAGGAGTTGTTAATACAGGAAGCGGTGAAACATTATATGGCAACAGGGGATATCTTCTTCCTGAGCTTGTTAAGGAAAGCGGGGAAGCACCACTTCTTACACTTATAGTAACAGGTGATGAAGATCCATATTGCAGGGTATCATCAGAGAATTATTCAAGATATATGACAGAACATTCAATTGACCATATATTCTATTACAGACACGGCGGACACGAGGCAGGTGTATGGAATAATGGCTTATATAACTTTCTAAGGCGGATATTCTAATGAAGATTGTATTAAATAACTTAATTATTGTACAAATGTATAATTATACATTGACTTATTGATAAATAATCTATAAAATTAATAGTCAAACAGGTTGTATAACTACAACTATAGAAAATGGAGGTTGTAATATGTATTCATTTGATGAAGTATTGAACTATGATCCAGAATTAGCTAAAGCTATGGATGATGAGTTAGCAAGACAGAGAAGCCATATTGAATTAATAGCTTCTGAGAACCTTGTAAGTAAAGCTGTTATGGCAGCTATGGGAAGCCCTCTTACTAACAAGTATGCAGAAGGATATCCTGGAAAGAGATATTATGGTGGCTGCGAATATGTAGATGTTGTTGAAACACTTGCAATTGAGAGAGCTAAGAAGTTATTTGGTTGTGAATATGCCAATGTTCAGCCACATTCAGGTGCACAGGCTAACCTTGCAGCATTCTTTGCTATGGTAGAACCAGGTGATACTGTTATGGGTATGAGCCTTGACTGTGGTGGACACCTTTCACATGGTTCACCAGTTAATATCTCTGGTAAATATTTTAATATAGTTCCTTATGGAGTTACAGCTGAAGGCTTTATAGATTATGATGAAGTATTAAGAATTGCTAAGGAATGTAAGCCAAAGATGATCATTGCTGGTGCATCTGCATATGCAAGAGTTATTGATTTTAAGAAGTTCAGAGAGATAGCTGATGAAGTTGGTGCTTATCTTATGGTAGATATGGCTCATATTGCTGGTCTTGTAGCAGGTGGAGAGCATCCAAGCCCTATCCCTTATGCTGATGTAGTTACAACTACAACTCATAAAACATTAAGAGGACCAAGAGGTGGTATGATTCTTTCATCAGCAGAAGCTGCTGAAAAGTTTAAGTTTAACAAGGCTGTATTCCCAGGAATCCAGGGAGGTCCACTTATGCATGTTATTGCTGGTAAGGCAGTATGCTTAAAGGAAGCACTTGACCCAAGCTTTAAGACTTATGCTAAGAACATTGTTGATAATGCACAGGCTCTTTGTACAGGACTTATGAACAGAGGTTTTGATATCGTATCTGGTGGTACAGATAATCACCTTATGCTTGTTAACCTTTTAAGCAAGAATAAGACTGGTAAGGAAGTAGAAAAGCTTCTTGATGCAGCTAACATTACATGCAACAAGAACACTATCCCTAACGATCCAGCTTCACCTTTCGTAACAAGTGGTATCAGACTTGGTACAGCAGCAGTTACAACAAGAGGCTTCAACACAGCAGATATGGATGTAGTAGCAGAAGCTATTGCATTACTTGTTGATGATGTTGATGCTAATCAGGCTAAGGCTATGGCAATGGTTAAGGAGCTTACAGACAAGTATCCTCTTTATGAATAATGCTGGAATATATAAGAAATGAACTTCTGGGGATGACTGATAAAGGAGAATATGCAGCATTTACATCCTCACTTATTCCTGGCTGCGATAATATAATAGGAATAAGACAACCGGTATTAAAGCAATATGCAAAACAGCTGATAAAGGAGAATAAGGATTTCCGGCAGCTGCTTAGTGAACCGGATATTTATCAGGAAGAAACACTGCTTAGAAGCTACATAATAGGAATGGGAACAGCGAAGGAGAAAGACTTTAAGAAGGCTTTAAAAGACTTCAACACATTCGTTCCTCTTGTGAACAACTGGGCTGTAAACGACAGCTTCTGTGTAGAATTCAGGGTTATGGATATGTTTCGGGACGAGTTTCTGCCATACATAAAGGAATGTATAGAATCGTTTGATGAATACAGGGCAAGAGTAGGGCTTATAATGCTGTTAGACCACTATTTAAAGGTTGATATGCATGGCATGAAAAGACCGAGAATGAAAAAGGTTACTATTAAAGATATAGAAAGCACAGATGAAATAAATTGTGCTAATGGTTTATATCTTGATGATATATTTTCACTTGTAAACAGGGATTTTTCGGCCTATGGATATTATACACAGATGGCAGCAGGCTGGCTTCTTGCGGAATGTTTTGTTACATTTCCAAAAAGAACGTGGGAATATCTTACAGATACCGACTGCTTAAAGTTAGATAAGTTGTCATATCAGAAGGCGGTACGAAAGATATGTGAATCGCTCACGCCGGATAAAGAAGTTAAACTAAAAGTTAAAAAGGATCTGAAGCAGATGTAATAATCTGTTTCAGGTCTTTTTTTATTGCTTTAGTATATTTTAATAATTTGAATATCAAAATAACCTTGACAAACACATAAGTTTTGTAGTATAAAAATAATGTTTGAAAATCAAAGTAAGATAATCAAATTGTTAGTAAGTCAAATAAATAAGGACAAAAAAGTATGATAAGAACAAGAATCATAGGAACAGGAAGCTATGTTCCACCAGATATATTGACTAACGATAATCTGTCAGAAATGGTAGATACGAGTGATGAGTGGATAAGGACAAGAACTGGTATATGTAACAGACATATAGCAAAAGATATGGATAATGCTGATATGGCATATAACGCTGCAAGAAATGCAGTAGAGGATGCACGTATTGAAGCTTCTAAGATTGGTCTGATTATAGTTGCAACGTCAACTCCTGATTATGCTTTTCCTAATCAGGCATCACTTGTACAGGCAAAGCTTAAAGCAGTAAATGCTATGTGTTTTGATGTAAGTGCAGCATGTTCAGGTTTTATTACAGCCCTGGATATTGCAGCTTCAATGTTAAAGGCAGGTTCGTATAAATATGCACTTGTTATTGGTTCAGAAAAAATGTCAGAAATAGTTAACTGGAAAGACAGAAGTGTGTGTGTGCTTTTTGGAGATGGTGCTGGTGCAGTGGTTCTTAAAGCAGTTGATAACAACACAGAAGATGTTACAGGTGCCTTAGTTGGTCATGAAAGAGGAATTATTGACAGCAATATCTACAATGATGGAACAGGTGCATCTGTTTTAACAGGTGGCAGAAGATTTTCTGATTCATGCAGCACAGATATATTTATACATATGGATGGACAGGAAGTGTTTAAATTCGCCGTAAAGAGTGTTCCTACAGCTATAGAAACACTTTTACATAATAATAATATGGATATTAATGAAGTTGATAAGTTCATATTGCATCAGGCTAATGTACGTATTATAGAGAGTGTAGCTAAAAGACTTAAGGCTGATAAAGATAAGTTTCCAGTCAATCTGAATGAATATGGAAATACATCATCAGCAAGCATTCCTATTCTGCTTGATGAGTTAAACAGGAATGGAAGCTTAAAACAGGGAGAGAAGCTTGTACTTGCCGGTTTTGGTGCAGGATTAAGCTGGGGAAGTATTCTGCTTGTATGGTAGCACGGTTAAAGATGCTAAGCTTATTATATAGATATTTGCAGACTGCTTACTAAAAGATATCAGGCAGCCGGATAAGCGGCATTTTAACATATATAAGATGTTTATGGCAAAAGCTTTGCCATAGATATCAAAGTTGTGGGCTTTTGACCCCGACAACATATAATAAAAAATAATAAGAATTAAGGAGATTTAACATTATGTTTGAAAAAGTAAGAGAATTAGTTGCAGCACAGTTAGGTATAGATGAGGCAGTTATTAAGCCTGAGTCTAATTTCAAGGAAGATCTTAAGGCAGATTCACTTGATCTTTTTGAACTTGTTATGTCACTTGAGGATGAGTGTTCAGTAACTATTCCATCTGAGGAGCTTGAAAAGATTCTTACAGTACAGGATGTTGTTGATTATATCGAGGCTAACCAGAAATAGTTATAAATGTCAGGAAGGAAGATAAGTTATGAAAACTCGTGTAACAGAGCTTCTTAATATAGAATATCCTGTTATACAGGGCGGTATGGCATGGGTTGCAGATGCTAATCTGGCAGCCCACGTCAGCAAAGCCGGTGGAATGGGATTTATTGGAGCAGCTAATGCGCCGGCAGAATGGGTTAAAGAACAGATACATATTGCAAGAAAGATAACAGATAAGCCAGTTGGTGTTAATATTATGCTTTTAAGTGATTATGCAGATGAGATAGCACAGCTTGTTATTGATGAGCATATAGAAGCAGTAACAACAGGTGCAGGCAATCCAAGCAAATATATGAAGGCCTGGAAGGAAGCTGGAATAAGGGTTATTCCTGTTGTGGCATCAGTTGCACTTGCAAGAATGATGGAACGTGCCGGAGCAGATGCAGTTGTAGCAGAGGGCATGGAATCAGGTGGACATATCGGCGAGGAAACGACCATGACACTTGTACCACAGGTTGTTGATGCAGTTAATATTCCTGTTATAGCAGCTGGCGGAATAGGTGATGGCAGAGGTGTATGTGCGGCATTTATGCTTGGTGCAGAGGCTGTACAGATGGGAACAAGATTCGTTGTGGCTAAGGAGTCAAATGTCCATCAGAATTATAAGGACAGAGTTATAGCTGCCAAGGATATAGATTCAGTAGTAACTGGCAGAAGTACAGGTCATCCAGTAAGGTCACTTAGAAACAGCATGACAAGAGAGTATCTTGATATGGAAAAAGAAGGCGTTGAGTTTGAAAAGCTTGAAAGACTTACTCTTGGAACACTAAGAAAGGCTGTTGTGGATGGTGATGTCAAGCAGGGAACTGTAATGGCAGGTCAGATAGCAGGTCTTGTCAATAAGGAACAGACATGTGAAGAGATTATTAAGGAGCTTATGAAGGAAGTCTCTGAGGTATATAATTCACATAATAAGCTGGCATAAAACAGTGTATGGAAATGAGGATTTAAAAGGTATGGGAAAAACAGTTGTAATGTTTCCAGGACAGGGAAGCCAGCGTACTGGAATGGGAAGAGAAAGCTATAATAGCTGCACTTCATCAGTAAAGTGCTTTAAGAAGGCTGGTGAACTGACAGGTATCAATATGGAGCATTTAATATTTGAAGAAAATGATCTTCTTGATAAAACCGAGTATACACAGATTGCGTTATATGTAACAGAAATCGCCCAGCTTGCTGATATGGTTGAGCAGGGCCTTACGTATGATGCAGCTATTGGACTTTCATTAGGTGAATATAGTGCACTTACTGCAAGTGGTGCGCTATCTTATGAAGATGGTGTAAGACTTGTAAGAAACCGTGGAATATATATGGAACAGGAGGTTCCGGCTGGTATAGGCGCCATGGCTGCAGTTATCGGGCTTACATCAGATGAGGTTGACAGTGTACTTGCTAAATATAACAAGGATAAAAGTGGGAACACAGAGTCTGATAATGATATGTATCCTGATACAGTTTCCGCAGCTAATTACAACTGCCCTGGCCAGATAGTAATATCAGGTAAAAAGGAATGTGTACAGGAGGCTATGGAAGTGCTTAAGGAAGCAGGAGCAAGAAGAACACTCCTTCTTAATGTAAGTGGACCGTTTCATTCAAAGCTTCTTAAGGGCGCAGGTGATAAGCTTATGAAGGATCTTGAAAAAGTTACTTTTGATAAAGTGAAGTATCCTTATGTGGCAAACTGTACAGCTGAGTATGTGGATGAGAATACATCCAGTGGATATATAAAAGAACTTCTTTCAAAGCAGGTATATAGTTCAGTACGTTTTGAACAGTCAGTCAGAAAAATGATAGCCGATGGTTATGATACATTTGTTGAGGTGGGACCAGGAAAGACTTTATCTGGCTTTGTTAAAAAGATAGCTAAGAGCATGGAAAAGGAAGTAGTTATAAAATAACAGGCAATAAATGCAGACAAGATATTGGTAAGGCTTTAGCAATATTGTATCGATGAAAGGCAGTGTGTTATGTGTATGGATAATTGTATAAAAAGATATGAAAACAAGATAGTGCTTGTAACCGGAGCTAGCAGAGGAATAGGAGCTGCTATAGCTGCCCGTTTTGCCAAAGAGGGGGCTGTGGTTATTGTTAATTACAGTGGTAATGATGAGGCAGCAGATAGAACAGTTGAAAATATTCTGGCTGCCAACGGAAAGGCAGAAAAATACAAGTGTCAGGTTGATTCGTATGAAGAAACTGAAAAAATGATTACATATATAATGGATAAATATAAGAGAATAGACATTCTTATAAATAATGCAGGTATAACAAAAGATGGTCTTATCATGAGAATGAAAGAGGAAGATTTTGACAGAGTTATAGATGTTAATCTTAAGGGAACATTTAACTGCATAAGACACGTAAGCAGATACATGTTAAAGCAAAGAAGCGGAAGAATAATCAATATGTCATCAGTTGTAGGCATAGCTGGTAATGCAGGACAGGTTAATTACAGTGCTTCTAAAGCAGGTGTGATAGGTATTACCAAATCTGCGGCAAAGGAGCTTGCATCGCGAGGAATAACTGTTAATGCAGTTGCACCTGGATATATTGATACAGATATGACAAAGGTTTTATCTGATGAACAGAAGAAGTCAGTACTTGATATGATTCCTCTTTCAAGAATGGGAAGCGTGGATGATATAAGCAATGCTGTAGCATTTCTGGCATCAGATGAAGCAGCATACATAACAGGACAGGTGATATCAGTAGATGGAGGTATGAATATCTGATGAGAAGAGTAGTTGTTACAGGTATGGGTGCAATAACACCTATAGGTTTAAGTGTGGATGAATTCTGGAATTCTGTTAAAGAGAATACAGTTGGAATAGATAATATAACAAGATTTGATACAACAGATTATAAGGTTAAGCTTGCAGCAGAGGTAAAGGATTTTGATGCTAAGAATTATATGGATTTCAAGGCAGCCAAAAGGATGGAAAAGTTCAGCCAGTATGCTGTTGCGGCCGCGCATGAGGCTATGAAGGATTCGGGGCTTGATATGGCTAAAGAGGATGCTTTCCGTGTTGGTGTATCAGTAGGCTCTGGTGTTGGAAGCCTTGAAGCTATGGAAAGCAATCACAAGAAGCTTCTTGAAAAGGGTCCATCTAGGATTAATCCGCTTCTTGTACCTCTTATGATAACTAACATGGCAGCTGGCAATGTATCAATACAGCTAGGTTTAAAGGGTAAGAATATAAATGTTGTTACAGCATGTGCTACTGGAACTAACTCTATAGGTGAAGGCTATAGAAGCATACAGCATGGAGAAGCAGATGTTATGTTTGCAGGTGGAACTGAAAGTTCTATATCTCCTATTGGAATCGGTGGTTTTGCTGCGCTTACAGCACTTTCAACATCTACAGACCCTAAGAGAGCCTCTATCCCATTTGACAAAGAAAGAAATGGCTTTGTCATGGGTGAAGGAGCAGGTGTGGTTGTACTTGAAGAACTGGAGCATGCTTTAAAGAGAGGAGCGCATATATATGCAGAGATCACAGGCTATGGCTGTTCTTCTGATGCATACCATATAACATCACCTATGGAGGATGGAAGTGGAGCTGCATATGCTATGACAAGTGCCATGAAGGAAGCAGAAGTAAAACCAGATGATATCGATTATATAAATGCACATGGAACAAGTACCCATCATAATGATCTTTTTGAGACAAGGGCGATCAAGCTGGCACTTAAGGATGCAGCTTACAATGTGCCTGTAAGTTCAACAAAATCCATGGTTGGACATCTGCTTGGTGCAGCGGGCGCAGTTGAGTTCATAGCCTGTGTCAAGTCAATCCAGGATGGTTATATACATCCAAATGTAGGACTATCAGAAACAGAGGAAGAAATGGATCTTAATTATGTCAAGGATGAAGGAATCGAAAAGGACGTTGATGTAGTCATGACGAATTCTCTTGGTTTTGGTGGACATAATGCAACTCTTATAGTAAGAAAGTATTCATAATATGATGAACGCTTAAAGTACATAAGTAGATTGCTGGTGAGATATATGGAATACCAGAATATGAATAAAAGGTCATGAAGAAATGGAGATAATATATGGAATTAGAAAATGTAATAAAGCTCATTAATGCTGTATCAGAATCTTCACTTACAAGCTTTAGCATGGAAGATGGCGACACTAAGCTTTCGCTTGGCGCTGACAGAAGTGACAGGGCAGCTGTTAAAGAAACTGCCGGTGTTGATGATATAGTTAATAGCGATAACGGCAATGAATCAGGATTGAATAAATCGGACATTAAAACTTCTGATGATAATGTGCTTACTGTTAATTCACCACTTGTAGGTGTATTTTACAGTTCAGCATCTCCGGAAGCTGATGCATATGTAGCAATAGGTGACAGGGTTAAAAAAGGTCAGGTAATCGGTATAGTAGAAGCAATGAAGCTTATGAATGAGATTGAAAGTGATTATGATGGTGTGGTTACTGATATTCTTGTAGATAATGAACAGATGGTTGAATATGGACAGCCTATGTTTGTTATAAAACCAGTCTGACAATACGTCGGTATCAAAGGCATGGGTTTTTGATACCGACATTATATATATGAAATTCGATTATTTAATATAAGGAGTTAAGTATGCTTACAACAAAGGAAATAATGGATATTATACCACACAGACATCCTTTTCTGCTTGTGGATACGATAGATGAACTTGAGCCTGGAATAAAGGCAACAGGATATAAGTGTATTACATATGATGAGCCTTATTTTGCAGGACATTTTCCAGCTGAGCCTGTTATGCCGGGGGTCCTTCAGATAGAGGCATGCGCACAGGTAGGCGCTGTTGCGATACTTTCGCTGGAAGAAAACAAAGGTAAAACAGCATATTTTGGTGCAGTTAATAATGCAAGATTTAAAAGAAAAGTAGTTCCTGGTGATAAACTTAAGATGGAATGTGAGATTATAAAGAAAAAAGGACCAGTTGGCGTGGGAAAGGCTGTTGCGACGGTAGATGGCGAGGTTGCACTTACAGCAGAGCTTACATTTATGGTAGGTTAATCCGTCTGATGTTATAAATATAATATGTGGATTATGGAATGATTATAAGGAGATGAAGCTGTGTTTAATAAGATATTGATAGCGAACAGAGGCGAAATAGCTGTTAGAATAATAAGAGCCTGTAGGGAAATGGGTATACAGACAGTTGCAGTATATTCTGAGGCGGATAAGGAAGCACTTCATACGCAGCTGGCTGATGAGAGTGTATGTATAGGAAAGGCAGCAGCTAAGGATAGTTACCTTAATATGGAAAGAATATTGAGTGCAACAGTAGCTACACATGCAGATGCAATACATCCAGGCTTTGGATTTCTTTCTGAAAACAGTAAGTTTGCATCATTATGTGAAAAATGTAACATCACATTTATAGGTCCAGATTCAGATATCATAGAGAAAACAGGTAATAAACAGGAAGCAAGAAATACAATGATATCAGCAGGTATTCCAGTTATTCCAGGAACCAAAGAACCAGTTATGGATGCAGAAAGAGGAAAAGAGCTTGCAGACAATATAGGTTATCCTGTTATGGTTAAAGCTGCACTTGGCGGCGGTGGCAAGGGGATGCGTGTTGTATATACAAAAGAAGATTTTAAAAGGGAATTCGATAACGCACAGAGAGAAGCTGTGAATGGCTTTGCTGATGGCACAATGTATATAGAAAAATATATAGAAAAGCCAAGACATATAGAGTTCCAGATATTAGCTGATAAATATGGAAATACAATTCATCTTGGTGAAAGAGATTGTTCAATACAAAGAAATCACCAGAAGTTAGTTGAGGAATCACCCTCTCCTGCGTTGAATGATGAATTAAGAAAGAGAATGGGAGATACTGCAGTGGCAGTGGCTAAGGCAGTTAACTATGAAAATGCAGGAACAGTTGAGTTTCTTCTTGACAAAAACGACAATTATTACTTTATGGAGGTAAATACCCGTATTCAGGTCGAGCATGGTATAACGGAACTTGTGACAGGTGTTGATCTTATAAAGGAACAGATAAAGATAGCAGCCGGCGAAAGTCTTGGTATTAAGCAGGAGGATGTAAGGATACATGGTGCTGCCATGGAAATAAGAATCAATGCTGAAAACCCTGAAAAGAACTTTGCACCTAATCCGGGAACAATAAAGAATATACATATACCAGGTGGTAATGGTGTAAGAATAGATACTGCAGTTTATAGTGGATATACGATACCTCCTTTTTATGATTCCATGATAATGAAGGTTATGACATATGCAAACGACAGGAAAACAGTGATTGAGAAGATGAGAAGTGTCCTTGGCGAGATTATTATTGAAGGTGTCACAACAAATACAGATTTTATGTATGATATATGCCAGAATGAGAAGTTTATTAAAGGTGATGTCAGTACAGATTTCATACCAGAGGAGTATCCACAGGTATGTAAAAAATAGTTGTTCGTTATGCACAGTAAGAGTGCGTGGAAATGAGGATTTATATGCAGATAAAAGGCTTGTTTAAAAAGAATATCCATAAAAATAAAATCAACAATCTGGATAGCAGTAATATAAATGTTCCAGATGGATTATATACGAAATGTCCGGTTTGTTCAAAAATAATTTTAACAGAGGACATGTATCTGAATAATTGTGTATGTCCGGAATGTGGATATTATATGAAGCTGGATGCCAGAACAAGGATATCCATGGTAGTGGATAAGAATACATTTTCAGAATGGGATACTAACATTGAAGAGAGCAATCCATGTGAATACCCAGGTTATGAGGAGAAAATCCAGAATCTTAAAAGAAAAACAAATCTTGATGAGGCAGTAATAACCGGTGTTGGAAAGATAGATGGCAGCAAAGCTGTTATAGGTGTCTGTGATACAAGATTTCTTATGGGCAGCATGGGCGAAGTTGTAGGTGAAAAGCTTACACGTGCAGTTGAGAAGGCTACAGAGCAGAAGCTGCCGGTTATTATATTTACATGCTCAGGCGGAGCCAGGATGCAGGAGGGAATAGTATCTCTTATGCAGATGGCAAAGATAAGTGCCGCATTAAAAAAACATGATGAGGCAGGACTTTTATATATCACTGTTCTTACTGACCCTACAACTGGAGGTGTAACTGCAAGCTTTGCTATGCTTGGAGATATTATACTTGCAGAGCCAGGTGCCCTTATAGGTTTTGCAGGACCAAGAGTTATCAGACAGACTATAGGACAGGAACTGCCAGAAGGGTTTCAGAGAGCTGAATTTCTGTTAGAGCACGGCTTTGTGGATGCGATAGTTAAAAGGGATGAGCTAAAGAAGACACTTGCGCATCTGCTTGACATACATAAGTACAGTGGAGCTTATACAGAAGTTAAAGAAAATGTGGATACATACCGGAGCAATTCAGATATTATGAAGAAGTATCTTGAGTATCTTGATAATATATATTTCAAAAAGATAGATAGAGAAGAAGAAAAAAAGGCTGAGGCTGATAATAATCTGTATAATGAGTATGATGTATGGGAAAAGGTTGAAATAGCAAGAAGCAGTGAAAGACCTAATGCCGCAGATTACATAGAAAAAATAACTAAAGATTTTTTTGAACTTCATGGTGACAGAAACTTTTGTGATGATAAAGCAATAATAGGTGGAATCGCAACATTTGGCGGCATTCCTGTAACAGTCATAGGACATATGAAGGGTAAGACTACTAAAGAGAATATATCAAGAAACTTTGGAATGCCTAATCCCGAAGGGTATAGAAAGGCACTAAGGCTTATGAAGCAGGCTGAAAAATTTAACAGACCGGTTATATGTTTTATAGACACTCCAGGAGCATATTGCGGTCTTGGTGCAGAAGAGCGAGGCCAGGGAGAAGCTATAGCAAAGAATCTGTATGAAATGAGCAGTCTTACAGTTCCGGTATTGTCAATAGTAACTGGCGAAGGTGGAAGCGGTGGTGCACTTGCACTAGGTGTTGCCAATGAGGTATGGATGATGGAGAATTCCATATATTCAATACTTTCACCAGAAGGCTTTGCATCGATACTGTGGAAGGATTCTAAGAAAGCAAAAGAGGCTGCGGAAATAATGAAGCTGACGGCAGCAGATTTATATGAGCTTGGCATAATAGAGAAGGTCATTCCGGAATATCCGGTTATAAATGAAAATAATATAAAAAGAGTGACATTATATATGAAACGCATGATATGTGATTTTATGTACAGATATATTGATATGGACAAGGAAGAACTTGCAAGACAGCGGTATAACAGATTCAGGAAAATGTAAGAAAGCACTAAATCTATTACATTTTTTTATGGTTGTATTAATATAATTGTGTTAATATGATTATGTTAATGTGATTGTTTTAATGTGATTGCGTAGGAAGATTACGGAATTGTTATATCTAAACAGAAAGAAGGAATATATATGTCATATGGATACAGACAATACAGGGATACTGCTCATAGATGGACACAGATAGGTGTTGGTTTAATATCTGTAATAGCAGGTCTTATACTTATTGTATGTGTAACGGCACCTATGTATGTCTCAAGCATGTTAAAGGATGCAGGACTGTCAGCTGCTATATCGCACCGTTTTATGGATACTGTTTTTGATTCACTTGGGGATAATATGGAGGCGTTATCCAGAATTCAGACAAGTATAGAGGATTCTAAGATAGTAGACAGAATAGCACAGAAATATACAACGGCTATGGTTGACGGGATGCTTAAAGAAAAATCCTTTGATGATATAGAGATTAATATAGATGCAGAGCTGGATGAGCTTATGGATATGACATATAACAAAATAGCATCTAATATCAATATGGGAAATATACAGGAAACAATAGTCAGGGCAGCTCTTAGCTATAGTAAAAATGCTGCAAATGAGGCTATAAATAATTATGCCAGTGGTATATATGGTGATATATCTTATCGTCTGCAGCCGCTTATAAAGGTATATGGAATAATAACGTCTGTTGTGTTTAAGATATTGATGCTTTTAATATATATCACATTATTGATTGTTATCATTGCATTTAATCCTGTCAGGGTTGTAAGGTACACACTCCCATGTATATTTGTCATAACAGGTGGTATATATATTTTTATTGCAAATATAATTGGAAACAGATGTATGGCGGCTGTAAGTAACAGATATCTAGGAAGAACTGTGTTTATAGATACTCAGATTGCTTATAGGGTTATGGGTGTTATGTGTATACTGGCAGCAGCTTCTTATGTTATTACTTTGATATATGGAATGGTTGTGAAAAACAGGAGAAAAAGAATATAGAAATATCTGAGATTAATGTTTGATAAGAGTTTATTAGAGTTTATAAGAGCTTATAAAAACTCATAAAACATTATAAAAGATGAAAAATGGAGCTGCTACATATATATGTGGCAGCTCCTGATTTTGTTTTATAATACTTGTTATATAATATTTTTTAAAGTATTATTTGTTATTCTTCTTTTCGTTCTCAAGCTTCTTCATAGCTCTTACCTTAAGTGAAAGACCAAAGAGGTTGATGAAACCATCAGCATCATGGTGGTCATAAAGGTCTCCAGTTGTGAATGAAGCGATAGATTCGTTATATAATGAATATGGAGATGTTGTTCCGGCTTTGATGATGTTGCCCTTGTAGAGCTTGAACTTAACTTCACCAGTTACATATTCCTGAGTCTTTTCGATGAATGCCTGAAGAGCTTCACGAAGAGGTGTTTCCCACTTTCCTTCGTATATAACCTGTGCAAACTTGTTAGCAACATTTATCTTTTCTGTTGTTGTATCTCTGTCAAGTATGAGTTCCTCAAGCTGCTGGTGAGCTTCATAAAGAATAGTTCCACCAGGTGTTTCATACACACCACGTGATTTCATGCCAACAACTCTGTTTTCTACGATGTCGATAATACCGATACCATGCTTTCCACCAAGTCTGTTGAGTTCTCTGATGATGTCAGAAACCTTCATCTTCTTACCATTAACAGATGTAGGCACACCCTTTTCAAATGTCATAGTAACATATTCGCCTTCATCAGGAGCATCCTCTGGTGAGCATCCAAGAACAAGAAGGTGCTTGTAGTTAGGCTCGTTAGCAGGATCTTCAAGCTCAAGACCTTCGTGGCTGATATGCCATATGTTACGGTCACGGCTGTAGCTTGAGTCAGGGCTGAATGGAAGATGAATACCATGCTGTCTGCAGTATTCAATCTCATCTTCACGTGACTGAAGAGTCCATCTTGAATCTCTCCAAGGTGCGATGATCTTGATATCTGGAGCTAAAGCTTTGATAGTAAGCTCGAATCTGATCTGGTCGTTACCCTTGCCAGTAGCACCATGGCATATAGCAACAGCGCCTTCTTTACGTGCTATTTCAACAAGTCTTTTTGCTATAACAGGTCTTGCCATAGAAGTTCCAAGTAAATACTTGTTTTCATATACCGCATGAGCCTGTACACAAGGAACAACATAGTTATCGCAGAATTCATCTGTAACATCTTCTATGTATAACTTTGCAGCGCCACATGATAATGCTCTTTCTTCAAGGCCATCTAATTCTTCTTCCTGTCCACAGTCTGCGCAGACACAGATAACATCGTAATCAAATGTTTCTTTTAACCAAGGGATGATGGCAGTAGTATCAAGTCCGCCTGAATAGGCTAAAACAACTTTCTCTTTCATTAAAAAGTACCTCCATAGATATTTATAAACTCTGCCAATTATAATAAACTACTTATGGTGAAAATGCAATAGCAAAAAATGAATATTATGCAATTTTATGCATTGATTATGCATAAATATAAAAACATATCTAATAAACTCTTTACATAAGGAAAAAAGTTGCTATAATGGAACTTATCATTTTTGTTAATTCATTTTTATATGTGGATTACTGATGAAAATATTCACACGAATGAATAATTACACATTCAGATGGAGGACGTATGGTTAAGGTTGGAATTATCGGTGCTACCGGATACGCAGGTAACGAATTAGTAAGAATTCTTTTAGGACACAAAGATGTTGAGATTGTATGGCTGGGTTCAAGAAGCTATATTGACCAGAATTATTCAGATGTATATAGAAATATGTTTAAGCTTGTTGATGCAAAATGTATGGATGACAATATGGATCAGCTTGCTAATGAAGTAGATGTTATATTTACAGCTACTCCTCAGGGCTTATGTGCATCTCTTGTTAATGATGAGATTCTTTCAAAGGTAAAAATAATCGACCTTAGTGCGGACTTCAGATTAAAGGATGTTGATATATATGAGAAGTGGTATAAGTTAGAGCATAAAGCTCCACAGTATATTGATGAAGCGGTTTACGGATTATGCGAAATTAACAGGGATAAGGTGAATAAGGATACAAGAATCATAGCTAATCCAGGCTGTTATACAACAACATCAATCCTTACATTATATCCACTTGTAAAAGAAGGAATAATCAATCCGGATACTATTATAATAGATGCCAAGAGTGGTACATCTGGTGCAGGAAGAGGTGCAAAGGTAGCAAATCTTTTCTGTGAAGTAAACGAAAGCATGAAGGCTTATGGAGTTGGAACACACAGACATACGCCTGAGATAGAAGAACAGCTTGGATATGCATGTGGAAGAGATGACCTTAAGCTTATATTTACACCACATCTGGTTCCTATGAATAGAGGAATACTTGTTACGTCATATGCCAATCTTGCAAAGGATGTATCTTATGAAGATGTGAAGGCAGCCTATGATAAGTATTATGATAAGGAATATTTTGTAAGAGTTCTTCCTAAGGATGTATGCCCTGAAACAAGATGGGTTGAGGGAAGTAACTTTGTAGATATAGGATTTAAGATAGAGCCAAGAACTAACAGAATTATTGCTATGGGTGCATTAGATAACCTTGTTAAGGGTGCGGCTGGTCAGGCAGTACAGAATATGAATCTTTTATTCGGTTTTGAGGAGAATGAAGGACTTAAGATTGCACCTATGTTCCCATAGAATTATATAATACAGGCGGCACTATAAATATTTTATTCATATAAGATTAATAAGACGTTATTGGTAAGTAATAATCCTGATAGATAATTATTATATAGGTAATTTAATAACAAGCGGTTATTAATCTGGACAGGAGGCAGTTATGCAGATTATAGAAGGTGGAGTTACAGCAGCCAAGGGATTTAAGGCAGCTGGTATGGCGGCAGGAATTAAGTATAAGAATGGTAAGAAAGATATGGCAATGGTTGTTTCAGACAAGCCTTGCGTGACAGCAGGGACATTTACTCTTAACAGAGTATTTGCCGCTCCTGTTAAATGGGATAAGAATATTGTATACAATGAAGATTATGCACAGGCAATTGTAGTCAACAGTGGTGTTGCTAATGCCTGTACAGGTGTTGAGGGTGATGAAGCCTGTGCACTTGAAGCTAAGACAGCTGGAGAGGCACTTGGAATTCCAGCTGATGCAGTGCTTCTTGGTTCAACAGGTGTTATTGGAATGCAGCTTCCTATGGATAGAATGTGTGCAGGAATTAAGGCACTTCCGGAACTTCTTGATTATACTAAAGAGGCTGGAACACTTGCCGCAGAGGCAATTATGACAACTGATACTGTAAGCAAGCAGGTTGCCTGCACAGTAAATATTGCTGGCAAAGAAGTAACGGTAGGCGGTATGTGCAAGGGTGCCGGTATGATTCATCCTCATATGGCTACAATGCTCTGTTTTATTACAACTGATGCAGTTATAGAGAAGAAAGCACTTCAGAAGATGACAAGTGATATTGTTGAAGATTCATTTAATATGATATCTGTTGACGGAGATACATCAACTAATGATACAGTGCTTGTTCTTGCTAATGGAGAAGCAGGCAATGATACTATTAAGGAAGGCAGCAGTGATTATGATACATTTTATGAGGCATTATCTTATGTACTTACAGAGCTTTCTAAGAAAATAGCAGGAGATGGTGAAGGCTGTACATGTCTTTTTGAAGTTCAGGTTAAGGGAGCTTCAACTAAGGAACAGGCAAGAATTCTTGCCAAATCAATAGTGACTTCTAATCTTACAAAGGCGGCAATATTTGGACACGATGCTAACTGGGGAAGAATTCTTTGTGCTATGGGTTATTCAGGCGTTGATTTCGAGCCGGAGAAGGTTGATATATTCTTTGAAAGCAACGCAGGAAAGCTTCAGATAGTTAAAGATGGTACTGCAACAGATTACAGCGAAGAAAAGGCAACTGAAATTCTTTCACAAAATCCTGTAACCGCAATAGCAGATATTAAGCAGGGTAACAGTGAAGCTACAGCGTGGGGCTGTGACCTTACATTTGATTACATAAAGATTAATGCGGATTACAGATCATAATAGTTAAGAATAAAATGGCATTGTAATATTGTCAGGAATGAGGATAATAAATGAGTACAATTAATATGGAAGAAGAGTTAAAGAAGGCACAGGTGCTTGTTGAAGCACTCCCATATATACAGAAGTTCAACAGAAAGATTATAGTTGTAAAATATGGTGGAAGTGCAATGGTTGATGAAGAACTTAAAAGAAAAGTTATTCAGGACGTAGTATTATTAAAGGTTGTTGGATTTAAGCCAATTATTGTACACGGCGGCGGCAAGGAAATCAGCAAATGGGTTGAAAAGTCTGGAATGACACCAGAATTTAAGAATGGTTTAAGAGTTACAGACGAGCCAACTATGGAAATTGCTGAGATGGTTCTTAACAAGGTTAATAAAAGCCTTGTATCGCTTATAGAGGAACTTGGCGTAAAGGCGTGTGGTATAAGTGGTAAAGATGGCGGTATGTTAAAGGTAGAGAAGAAGTATTCAAAGGGTGAAGATATAGGATATGTAGGTGAAGTCAAGGAAGTTGATACAACACTTATACATTCTCTTCTTAAGGATGATTTTCTTCCAGTAATATGCCCTATAGGATATGATGACAATTTCCACGCTTACAATATTAATGCTGATGATGCAGCTTGTGCCATTGCAAGGGCAGTTAATGCAGAGAAGCTTGCATTCTTAACAGATATTGAAGGTGTATACAAGGATTATAATGATAAATCAAGCCTTATCTCAGAACTTTCAACAACTGAGGCAAGGGAATTATTAGCAGGTGGTACAATAGGTGGTGGTATGTTACCTAAGCTTAATAACTGTATTGATGCGATTGAACACGGTGTTTCAAGAGTGCATATACTTGACGGTCGTATTCCACACTGCCTCCTTCTTGAAATATTTACTAACAAGGGTGTTGGTACAGCTATATTATCAGAAGGTGCTGAGAAATTCTTCGATACTAATATATAATAACAGGAGTAGTTATGCAGACAGAACAGATTATTAAAACAGCAGAAGAAAAGTTAATACATACATATAACAGATACCAGATTGTACTTGATAAAGGTGATGGTGTAAGATTATATGATACAGACGGAAAAGAGTATCTTGATTTTGGTGCAGGTATTGCGGTATTTGCATTAGGTTATAATAACAAGGAATATAATGATGCGTTAAAGGCACAGATTGACAAGCTTATACATACATCTAATTATTTCTATAATGAGCCAGCGGTAAATGCTGCTAAAGCACTTACAAAGGCTTCTGGAATGGACAGGGTATTCTTTACTAACAGTGGTACAGAATCAATAGAGGGTGCTATAAAGCTTGCAAAGAAATACGCTTATTTAAAGACAGGAAGAACTGATTCAGAGATTATAGCAATGCATCATTCCTTCCATGGCAGAAGTATGGGAGCATTAGCTGTAACAGGCAATAAGCATTATCAGGAAGCGTTCGGACCTATGATTCCGGGAATTAAATTTGCTAATTATAATGACCTTGAAAGTGTTAAACAGTTGGTAAATGATAAAACTTGTGCTATTATATTTGAAACAGTACAGGGTGAGGGAGGAATATATCCTGCAACTAACGAATTCATCAAGGGTGTAAGACAGCTTTGCGATGAAAAGGGTATTCTTCTTATACTTGATGAAATACAGTGTGGAATGGGAAGAACAGGTACAATGTTTGCATTCCAGCAGTATGGAGTTGAGCCTGATATTCTTACTGTTGCCAAGGCACTTGGCTGTGGTGTTCCAGTAGGTGCATTTCTTGCCAAGGAAGAAGTTGCTAAGGCACTTGTACCAGGAGATCACGGTACAACTTATGGCGGTAATCCACTTGCGTGTGCAGCAGCAACAAAAGTATTTGAATTATTTGAGAAACAGCATATATTGGATAATGTCAAGGAAGTATCAGCATATCTTGAAGAAAAGCTTGATGAACTTGTAGCAGAATATGATTTTATAATTGAGAGGAGAGGACTTGGACTTATGCAGGGACTTGAACTTTCAATCAATCCTAAAGATGTTATTGCTAATGCATTAGACAATGGACTTATACTGTTCTCAGCCGGAACTAATGTTATCAGAATGGTGCCACCTCTTGTTATAACTAAGGCGGACGTAGATGAAATGATAACAAAGTTAAAGAAATCATTTTAATAAAGGTTGGATGAATAATGAAAGTAATTAAGAAGCTTGTGTCAGTTCTTATGGCAGGTGTTCTTACTTTATCTGTGATGGCATGTTCAGGTACAGATAAGAATAAGACAGCAAGGGAACTTGATATAGAGACTCCTGTAACAGTTAATGTCTGGTATGATAATAAGGACTATGACAGCTATCTTGAAAATGTAGCGAAAGAATTTAAAGAGGCTAACAATCTGGTTACTGTCAATCCGGTATATGTTGAGTCATCAGATTTTGTTGATACAATTTACAATGAAACTGTAAGAAATGATAATGTGCCAGATGTGTATCTTATGTCATCAGAGAATTGCAATAAGGCATATCTTTTAGGTCTTATGCTTGAAAATGATTCTTACAAGGATGTATACAATGATAAAGTATATGGACAGGCTGCCCTTATAGCAAGCTCATATAATGAAAAGTTATATGGCTATCCGGTTACATTTAATATGCCGGTTATGGTGTATAACAGTAAGCTTGCAGGTGCAGTTGATACATTTGATGAGATAAAAGAATATAATGATAACTACGAAGTTACAGAAGATAATAAAAGTGTTCAGAGGATATTTAACTTTGATGCATCATCAATGTTTCTTAATTATACATTTACAGGAAGATACGTTAATATAGGCGGCAATAATGCTGAGAATTCAGGAGCATTTGCAATAGATGAGGTGCATTTTAAAAAGGCTTTAACTGAATATGTGAAGTTAAAGGACACTTATGCGATTGATAGATATAATTCATCATTGCAGTCGTGTGTATCACAGTTTGCAGAGGGAAAGCTTATATATACAATAGTTGATGCCGACAGCCTTTCAACAATTGATGCTTCAGGTGTTGAATATGGAATAATTCCAGTTCCAAAGCTTGCAGATGATTTAGAGTCAAAGGCAATGTCAGTTACTACGATGGCGATAGTAAATCCATACACATCAAATATTGCGGTATCCAAGGCAGTAGCAAGGGCAATATCATATGACTATGCAGAGGATTTGGAAAGTCTTAGCGGACATATGAGTGCAAGGGCAGACATAAGCTATAAATCAAAGACCCAGCAGAGCAATTACAATACACTGCACACAATATATGCTAACAGCATCGTAAAAGCCAAATATGTAGGCGTAGGCAACATATATACAAAATATGAGATTATGCTTCACCAGTTATGGGACGGAGTGGATTTTAACAGTGCATATAATGAGTTTTACAAAGAAATCTCCAATTATATGACACTATCAAGGCTTAATAATTAAATATGGAATAATACATTAGTGTGGATAAAAATGTAATTTACTCCAATATTAGTGAATAAAATCCTGCTATCAGTAAATACTTTATTAACAATAGAGATTGTTAAAGGAGGTTGTCTGATGGCAGGATTTATTGTTGCAATAATCTCAGGTGCGTTAATGAGCCTGCAAGGTGTACTTAATACGAATGTTACAAAAGCGAGCAGTATATGGGTGGCGGCAGGCTTCGTGCAGTTTACAGCACTTGCAACCTGCATTATAATGTGGCTGTTTAACGGAAGACCTGATATTAGTGGAATATTTCAGGTAGAGAATAAAATATCATTATTAGGCGGTGTGATAGGAGCATTCATAACCTTCACCGTAGTAAAAAGTGTATCCGACCTAGGTGTAGCCAAAGCCGAAGTCACAATAGTAGTAGCACAGGTAATAGTAGCCTATATAATAGAACTTATGGGCTTATTTGGAAGCAAAAAAGCCGACTTCTCGTGGCTCAAACTCTTAGCCCTGATAATAGCAATGGGCGGAGTATTTATGTTCTACAATACAGGGAAGAATTAGATGGAGAAGGAGATTAAGGTTGTATTGAAGTGAAAAGGTAGCTGTAGTAAGTGATGTTGGGAAAGAATTAAAGTTGTAAAACTGACGGTGAGGGGATATAATGTGCGTAAGCTACAAGCCGTGCCAGACAGAAAACTTAAAAGCTGCTATGCTTGCACAAAGCTGCTTTTAAAATTTCTGTCTGATAGGGCGACAGCCCGACAGTCCAAGAAAGCCAGAGCTTTCTAGGACCTGCACGGCGAAACCAGTGGGAAATCAACTAAAGGCGATGTGCAAAGCACGAGCCAGCAAAAACAAACCATAAGCAGGCTAAGGAAAGCGAAGTGCGAAGCACGAGCCAGCAAAAACAAACCATAAGTAGGCTAAGTAAAGCGAAGTGCCAAAGCACGAGCCAAAAGTAAAGGCAATCTGCGGCAGTACATAATAAGCCAAGGCAAAGTAGAAGCGAAGTGCGAAGCACAAGCGCAATCTATGCCACCACTGCATTTCCCACCCCACCCCAAATAAAAGAGAGGACCTCAACCAATGACCAATTTATTCAAAATAACAGGCACAGTAACCCTGAAAAAAGGCGCCGGCCGTCAATTAAAATCCGGCGGTATGTGGGTATACGACAACGAAATAGACACATTTTCCGAAACCGTAGAAGACGGAGGCCTTATCGAACTCCATGATTTCGATGATTACTTTATGGGAATAGGCTTCGTAAACCGCCGTTCCAAAATAACAGTAAGAATGTTATCAAGACACGAGGGAGAGATTAACGAAGAATTTATCAAACAGCGTGTAAAAGATGCTGTTTCTTACAGAATGGATACTGTCGATACATCTTCCTGCCGGCTTATATTCGGAGAGGCAGATTTTCTTCCGGGTATAGTAATAGACAAGTTCTCAGATGTTCTTGTAGTAGAGTCACTTGCACTTGGAATTGACAGATTTAAACAGCTTATTGTCGATGACCTGAAAGAAATACTTAAAGAATATGGCATGCCAATAAGAGGCGTATATGAAAGAAGCGATGCCAAAGTAAGACAGCTTGAAGGAATGGAAAGAGTTAAAGGCTTTATCGGTGAAGAATTCGATACCAAAGTTATGATAACTGAAAATGGTGTTAAATATTATGTAGATGTTAAGGACGGTCAGAAGACAGGCTTTTTCCTTGACCAGAAATATAACAGGAGAGCTATCGGCGGCTTATGCAAGGGTGCGAAGGTTCTTGACTGCTTTACACATACAGGTTCATTTGCACTTAATGCAGGAATATCGGGAGCTTCAAGCGTATTAGGAGTAGATGCATCTGAACTTGCTGTTAATCAGGCGACAGAAAATGCCAAGCTTAACGGACTTGAGGATATTGTCCGATTCAAATGTGCAGATGTGTTTGACCTGCTTCCACAGCTTGAAAAGAGTGGCGAGAAGTTTGATGTTGTGATTCTTGATCCACCAGCATTTACCAAGTCAAGAAATTCCATTAAAAATGCAGTTAAGGGATACAGAGAGATTAATCTTAGGGGGATGAAGCTTGTCAAAGACGGCGGATACCTTGCAACCTGCTCTTGTTCACATTTTATGGATCCGGAATTGTTCACTAAGACAATTGGCGAAGCGGCAAGAAATGTACATAAAAGACTAAGACAGATAGAATACAGGACCCAGTCACCTGACCACCCAATTCTGTGGTCAGCCGATGAGTCCTTATACCTTAAATTCTATATTTTTCAGGTTGTTGACGAAAAGTAAGGCTTCTTTCGTAAAGGGCATCTTTTATTTCGTAAGGAACAAAAAGATGTCCAAGACCTGTTCCTAACTGTATGTTAGGCTTGTTAGCACCGTGGTAATCAGAGCCTCCGGATAAGAGAAGATTATGTTCTTTGGCGATTTTGCGGATTTCCCTTTCATCGGCAGGTTTATAGGTTGAATAAATTGCTTCAATTCCATCAATTGAGGCACAGCATACGTGGTTAATAAGCTCATTCATCTGGGCTTTGCCAAGGTGGTAAAGAATTGGGTGTGCAAGCACAGCAACACCGCCAGCCTGATGAATAATGCTTACAGCCTCAGAAGGGTCAACCTTATGCCTGTTCACAAAGCAGGGCTTTCCGGGACTTAAGTATCTGTCAAAGGCTTCGTTGCGGTCGCCTGTGTAATGATTCTTAACAAGATAATCAGCAAAATGTGCTCTTGTTATAACAGCATCAGGGTATAATTTTAACATTTGTTCATATGTAATATTAATACCGATTGAACAGAAGCGTTCACATATTGCAATATTACGGTTGATGCGTGACTCGCGCTGTGTTTTAAGATAATCATTGATGGCATTGTTAGTGTAATCAATAAAAAGTCCTACGATATGGACTTCGGTATTATTAAAATTAGTGCTTAATTCAACACCGGGTATTAATTCCACCTCTGAATTACCAGCGGCTTTAAGGACATCTGGTATTCCGTCAAGAGTATCGTGGTCGGTAAGGGCGATGGCACTAAGATTTTTAGAAGAAGCAATTGCTATAAGCTCTGAGGGAGTATTAGTTCCGTCAGAATATGTTGAGTGTACGTGCAAATCTACCTGTTTCATATTATAACCTCATTTCTGCGCACGATTTCTAAGCAGATAATAGAATTGTATTAAGTACGCAAGTAGATTATAACACTTTAAAAAAGTACGCAAAATCCTTAATCTTAATAAAATAATAAATTAACGAAAAAGTTTAATTTTATATAAAAGCAACAGGAGGAGTGATTATGCAAAGAGAATTAGTTATTGGTGGTTTTTACAGACATTTTAAGAATAAGCTGTATCAGGTAAGAGGCGTTGCGATACACTCAGAGACTAAGGAGAAAATGGTTGTGTATCAGGGGCTATACGGCTCATATGAGTTATATGTAAGACCATATGATATGTTTTTGAGCGAAGTTGACCATAATAAATATCCTGATGTAGAGCAGAAATACAGATTTGAACTTATAGATATTAATACAGGAAAAGCACTTGAGAAATCCGATGATACATCTGCTTATAATAAATCGATAGACAATGTTAATATGGTTTCAGCGGATAATACATATACAGTAGATAAGTCTGCCTGCGACATAGCAGGAAATAGATATACAGAGAATAAATCTATTGATTATAAGACAGAAAATGTCTCATCTGATAATGGGAATATTGCTGACATCTACAATTCAGATGAGAATACTGTACAGGACAGCAAGCTGATAAGATTTCTTGATGCATATGATTATAAAGAGAAGCTTGATATATTAACTTCTATGAGAAGTGAATTAAATGACGGGCTTATTGATATTATGGCGGAGTCCATTGAAGTTGCTGTGCCAGAGGGCGACATTACTGATAGATATAATTCACTTAGAAAATGTCTTCTTGCACATACCAAATATGAAGGATTAAGACTGCGTCAGTAGTGATAATTGTCAGAAAATTAACATAATATATGCGATAAAATGGATAATATTACAGAATTATGTGAATTCACATAAAATGTGTATAAGTATGTTGATATTGTGGAAAAGTATGTGACTAATTACGATATTGATTGCATATGTTGTTAATAAATGTTATATTCTATAAGGTATGCACAGGAGAACTATACAATAAGAGATTGTGTGTGGAAAAGAGGATTAATAATGAATATAGTTGTATTAGCAGGTGGTACAAGCACTGAAAGAGATATATCAATTCTTACAAGTACCAAAGTGTGTGAGTCTTTAAGAAGAAATGGATACAATGCTAACATTGTGGATGTTTTTTTCGGTATAGATAGTGAAAATGTTGATAACTTTTTTAATAATGACAATGATTTGGAAAAGCTTTGCAAATATTTAAAGAACCAGACTCCTGATGTTGAGAAGGAACTTGAAGCAAGAAAAGCTTTGGGAAAAGGTTTCTTTGGAGATAATGTTCTTGAACTCTGCCAGAAAGCAGACATAGTATTTATGGGGCTTCACGGAAGCAATGGTGAGGACGGAAAGATACAGGCAGCATTTGAACTTATGGGAATTAAGTACACAGGAACTGATTATATAAGCAGTGCCATATCAATGAGCAAGGAGCTTACTAAAAAGGTTCTTGTTCCAGAGGGTATTCCAATGCCTAAGGGCATAGCACTCCACAAGGGACATAAGGTAGAATATGTTCCATTTCCTTGTGTGGTTAAGCCTTGTTGTGGTGGTTCAAGTGTAGGAGTATCTATTGTTAATAGCGAAGAAGAATTCAAGAGAGCCTTAACAGATGCATTCTCATATGAAGATAATATACTTGTAGAAGAATTCATTAAGGGAAGAGAATTCTCTGTAGGTGTACTTAATGGAAAGGCACTTCCAGTTATAGAGATAGAACCGCTTGACGGATTTTATGATTATAAGAATAAATATAAGGCAGGAGCAACTAAGGAGACTTGTCCAGCTAATCTTCCTAAGGAAATATCAGAGAAAATGCAAAGATGGGCAGAGAAAGCCTGTGAGACAGCTGGAGTTACTACATATGCAAGAGTAGATGAACTTCTTAATGAAGACGGAGATATATACTGCCTTGAAATTAATACACTTCCGGGAATGACAGGAACAAGCTTACTTCCACAGGAAGCTGCGGCTGTAGGAATGTCATATGATGAACTTACTAAGAAGATTATAGAAATATCTTTAGAAAAGTATAATTAATATTGAATGGAGATTATTATTTATGCGTGGAATGACATTAAGAGCTATAGCAGAAGCCTGCAATGGCGTATATTATGGCAGTGAAGATAACCTTGATAAAGAAGTGACAGACATAACAACTGACAGCCGTAAAGTGCAGAATGGCGGATTGTTTGTTGCCATATGTGGCGAGAGAACTGACGGACACCAATACATAGACAACTGCTTTAATGATGGAGCGTTGTGTGTTATATCAGAAAAAGAACTTGAAGGACAGACTAATTCTTATATAAAGGTTAAATCAAGTCTTCAGGCGTTAAAGGATATGGCACTTTTATACCGTAATAATCTTGATATCAAGGTTGTAGGTATAACAGGAAGTGTAGGTAAAACAAGCACTAAAGAAACAATCAGTTATGTGCTTAACAAGAAGTATAAAGTGTTAAAGACAGAAGGTAATTTCAATAATGAAATAGGACTTCCTCTTACAGTATTCCGCTTAAGAGATGATGATGAAGTTGCTGTTCTTGAAATGGGAATAAGTGATTTCGGAGAAATGGACAGATTATCAAAAATTGCCCAGCCAGATATAAGCGTAATAACTAATATAGGTCTGTGTCATCTTGAAAATCTTAAGACAAGAGATGGAATATTAAAGGCCAAGACAGAGATTTTCAATAATATGAAGCCTGACGGAATAGCGATACTTAACGGCGATGATGATAAGCTTATCACTGTAGATGAGGTTAATGGAAAGAAGCCTGAAAGATTTGGAATTAACTATAAAGACGGTGTGTATGCCAAGGATATAGAAAATCTTGGGCTTAGTGGAACTAAATTTGTAATATCAGGTCTTAATTGTGTAGATGGCTGTAAGGATTTTGAGGTTACTGTGCCGGTTCCTGGACATCATATGATATACAATGCACTTGCAGCAGCCTGTGTTGGTGCGGCATTAGAGCTTACTTCTGCACAGATAGCAGACGGAATAACTGATTTAAAGACTATTTCAGGCAGAAATAACATTATCAAAACAAGTAAATATACATTAATAGATGACTGTTATAATGCTAATCCTGTATCTATGAAGGCTTCTGTTGATGTGCTTGATATGGCTATTGGCAGAAAAGTATGTATACTTGGTAATATGTATGAGCTTGGAGAGGATGAGAAAAATCTCCACTATGATGTTGGACAGTATATAGGTACTAAGAATATAGATGTTCTTATTACTATTGGTGATCTGGCAAGACATATCGCTATGGGAACAGACGATTATATGGAAACACATTTTGGTTCATATGATTGTGAGATACACAGCTTTGATGATATGGAAGAATTCAATATGGCATATTCGTCAATCCTTAAGGATAATGATAATATATTGATAAAGGCATCGCACGCAATGAAATTTGCTGATATTGTGGAGCTTTTAAGCAAGGATAATTAGATTAAGATTAAGCGTTTTGCAAATGCTTAAATATATACAGAAAGAAGAAAGGAGGCGTCTATGAAAAAGACTAAGAGTTTAATAATAAGTGCTATGATTATGGTATTCGCTTTGGCATTTACAGCTTGCGGAAGTAAGTCATCAAGTGTAGAGGGAAGCTGGAGTGGTAATGATAACGGATATGATGTTGTATTTAATTTCGAGGCAGATGGTCAGGGAACTATGCAGTTAAGCGGAATTCAGCTTAATATTACATATTCCGTTGATGGTGACAAAATAACTATCAACAAGTCAGTTCTTGGTGGAACACAGACAGACGAGTATACATTTAAGATTTCTAACAAGTCAAAGACACTTACATTATCTAACGATTCAGGTGAAATTGAACTTAAAAAGGGTGAATAACCAGATGCTAATAATCTAAAGAATGATTTATTATCCCTTCGGGCAGATATTGCCTGAAGGGATTTTTAATGTAATATGAAAATCTGATAAAGATCCCTGTTACAAAAAAGTATTATGTAATGATAACGTGTAATCGCTCTACTATGTAGTTTACAATATGTAGTTTGCTGCAAGTGAATGTGCTATATATAAATAAAATGAAAGTTATATAAAATAAAAATATTTTTAAAATAATACTTTACAAATATATAATATAGTGATATAGTATCAATATGAAAAACGCGTTTTTAATATAATCTTAACTTACATCAGGAAGTACATAAGATTTCTAGATAACACATATAAGTGTTATTCATTACCTGTCATATACAGGAGTTTCCCGTTAATTTAAAGTTTAATTGATTATAGAATATCAGGATTTAGGATTATTATAATCTGATATATTATAATCAATAGATATATTTATAGGAGGATATATATTTGCACGATATAATAGAACATTATGGAAAAGTTGTTGTTGCACTTGCTGGTGTGCTTGCAGCCTTACTTTTAACAGCGGCGGTTGTGACAATAGTAAGTGGAAAGACAACAGGAGCGATAGAAGATATTGAGTATGAGTCACAGATATATGAAGCTATGAAATAATTAAGAAGGTGTGCAGTAAATGGGGTGGAATATGGATAAAGAAGATTTAAAAGACATTATTGAAAAGAATAAAGATGAATTATTCAGTGAGATAGCACAGGAAATAAATAATGATAATGTGACGGATATAGAATGGGATGGTTATAATCTTTGGATAACTGAGCTTGGCATTGGAAGTTATATTTCAGGCAAGGAATTAAGTGACAGATATGTGGAAAATGTATCAATAAAGCTTGCCAATATAATGGGTGTTTCATTTAACAGAAGCAGACCTATTCTTGAGGCCAATACAGAGAAGCTTAGAATTTCTATATGGCACGAATCAAGGTGTCACAAGAAAAGTATGTCTATAAGAAAGATACCAGAATATCTGAGATTTTCGCATAAGGATTTAGTTGAGTCAGATTATGCCCCGGAAAGCATTATTAATCTTTTGGAGAATAGTGTTACTGCACACCTTAGCATAGTTGTGGGAGGACAGCCACACGCAGGAAAGACAGAGCTTGTAAAGTATCTGTCAACGAAAATTCCGCATAATGAGAAGGCAGGAGTATATGAGGATAATCAGGAGATACATTATAGAAAGATTAATCCTAATAAAAAATGTGTTGAATTTTTTGTGGATGACAAGGTTACATACCAGGATATCATAAAGGCTGGGTTAAGACATAATATAGATTGGATTTTGCTGTCAGAGTCAAGAGGACCAGAAGTTGCACATCTGCTTAACAGTTTGTCTACAGGTTCATATTGTATGACAACTATGCATCTGGATGAGGTAAGGGATATGCCTGACAGAATGTACAATATGCTTGGCAACAGCAGTGTCAATGAAAGATTTATCAATAGTGTATACAAATATATAGATCTTGTTGTGCTTGTGGAATGTGACAAGCACGAGAAAAGGAGGATTAAGCAGATAGGTTTTCTTTCAAGGTGCAATTCTGTTAATCACTGCTGTGTAATATACGAAGACGGCACATTTACAGACGAAACTGTCCCGGAAGATATTCTTGATAAATTTAATAGGAGAGGCATAAAGAACATATATGAAAAGATTAATTAGATATTTTTCGGGGCGTTCAGTAATTAAAGATATATCAGCATATGGATATGATTTCTCAATGAAGAAATATATTTTAGCAATAACAACAGGACTTCTTGTGATATTCGGAATAAGTATGATATATGGCCTTAAGCCTGTATGTGTAATAATTACTGGTCTTGTGTCCATAAGCGTTATTCCGGGAATTATAAGAAAAAGGTACTACAATAATAACAGGCTTAAAAAGTTTATGGACGTTGATATATATCTCCATCAGATGGCGTATTCATTTATGAGAAATCCTAAGATATACACAGCTTTAGAAGATACAGGCAAGATAGCAGGCGGCACTCTTGGCAGGGTGATAGAGCAGGCTATGGACGAGCTTGAATATGGTATGGGAGAAGATGTATATGCTAATGCACTTTATATCATAGAGAAAGAGTATAATTGCAGCCGTATAAGGACACTTCATAAGTTTATTATTGGAATTGAAAAGAGAGGTGGAAGGTATAAGAATGCACTTAGAGTGCTTCTTGATGACTCTGACAGGTGGATTAAAGGAATATACAGGCAGGAGCTTGAAATCAAGAATGTAAAAAGGGATACAACCATAGGAGTTATTATAAGCATAGTGCTTTCAGGTCTTACAATATTTATGAGTGCCATGCTTAACCGATATAAAAGCGGACAGGGAAACATAGTTGATGACTGGCTGTATCAGGGGACAGCAGTGATATTCCTTGTGTTATGTATATTATTCTATGCTTTCACGAATAAACATTACGGATATGAAATTCTTAATGATAAAGATATTGATACTAACAGCAGGAAATATTATAAGCTTGTGTTTAAAACTAATGTATGGAATATAATTGAGAAGATAATTCCAGTTATAACAGTGCTTGGAATATTGGCAGGCCTGGCGTTTATTAATGGTTTTTATTTTATATTTGTATATCTTGTTATGGCAATGGCTGTAATGGTTATTTATCCGTTGATTAATAAAAAGTCTGCAATGAAAAAGCTTACTAACAATTTAAGACAGGCATTTTCTGACTGGTTAAGAAATGTTGCACTTAATCTTGAGAATATGCCATTGATTGCGGCAATTGAAGATACTTACGATGAAAGTCCGTATATAATTAAGAATTCACTTGATACTTTTATAAGGGACATAGAGGCAGACCCATCAGATATTAAGCCATATTATGAATTTCTGTCGGAGTATGGACAGACAGATATAATGTCGACAGTAAGAACATTATATTCAGTATCGGAATTGCCAGACAATCAGGTAGATGAAACTATTAATTCTTTAATACAGAGAAATAACGAGCTTATAAACAAGCAGTCAGAGATTGCTTATAAGGACAGGATAAGTTTGTTTAAATTTATGGAATACATACCTGTATTTCTTATGGCATTGAAAATGTCTGTTGATATGATGCTTGTTATAACACTGTATTTGTAATGTGTAATATTAATATTGTTAAAGATTGTGTCTGTCTATACGTTAATAAGGTGGAAGAGAATATCATTAGTGACGAGTAGGTAAAGATTTGCTGCTGGTAATATTAAAGGTGGAGAAAGGCTTGGCATGGACTTTATATTAGAAAAATTAGGTGAGACGTGCATTGCTATAGTATTTATATTATCAATGATAAATATGTACGCAATGCTTGCTGATAAAATGCTTGGTGGTTGATATAGATATTTAATATAAATCAATAGTTTAATTGAAATACAATCTAAGAAATGAAAGGGGATAGTATAATGGAATATTTATTGGAAGAATATGGTGATGTAATTATATGTATTACAGGACTTGCAATAGCATTTACATTCTTAGGGATATGTATGAACAAATGCACTGTATTAGAGGGTACACAGCTTGCAAAGCTGTTCTACAGGTAGGTGCATAATGAAGATAATAGTAGAAGCTTCGGCATATCTTGTAATACTTTCTTTTATATGTCTGATATCGCTCGATTTTATTGCCGTTAATAAAAGTGTAAGCAAAGGCAGTGAGTTACAGCAGTATATAAAAGATGTAATCCAGATAAATGGCATAAGTTATGAACACAGGGATATTGATTATGATACTAATAAAAAGGTATGCGAGATAGCTGCACAATATGGGGCAGATGTAAGTTATGAATATTTCGATGCAGCCGCAGATTATGATTATTACCGCCTGAATATTAAATATCCTGTAAAGTCGAGATTGTTCGGACTTAATAAGCTGTGTGATTATAAGGCACTTGTAAGGGTTGAGATGGCGGTGTAGTACGTCCCAGCACAATAAGGATAAATCTGGATTTGCTCTACGAAATAAAGATGATGGGGATTGAATAAATACAAATATGGATTTGCCACGTTAAATTGAGATGTCGGCGCAATGTAATATAGATAAGGAGTGATATGAGATTAATAATAAGTAGTTCTGGAATGATGGTTATTATTATTCTGATTGTGATTATACATAATTCGATTATCAGTGATAATTACTGTAATATGGAGATGAACAGCAGTATTAATGGGGCATTTGATTATGCTTTGGATAAAGTGTCAGATGGTTACATAACGGGTGAATATGATGATATTCCAGATGATGTATTTACAACACAGCTTATGAGAAGTTTCTGTAAGTCATTTAATGAGACTGTCAGTTCAGATGCAGAGTATACAGTTACGCTGTTATATGCGGACAGGACGGCAATGCTGTATGACATAGCAATTGAAGCAGAATACAGTTATGGATATAAGGGAAGAAAGAATAAATGTATATGCCAGAGGGCTGTAAAGTTAAATTGACAATATATATATATTCATTTATAATTCCACAATATGATTTCAATTGATTAATATATTAGGTCAATTGTGGAAAGGAGAGACCACATTAAAAGTGGCTGTTATATAATGGAAATTCAGATATTACATTGGTTTGAAACATTACATAACCCAATAACTAATCCAATATTTTATGTGATTACTACATTGGGGAATGCAGGCTGGTTCTGGATAGTATTAGCTGTGCTTATGCTTACAGTTCTTCCTAAGAAATATAAAAAAGCAGGGCTTACAATGGCAATAGCACTTATATTGTCGCTTATATTCTGTAATGGAATAATGAAGCATCTATGGGCAAGACCAAGAGCATTCTGGGTAGTTGGACAGAATTTTGTTGTTGGCAATGAATTCGAGAATTTATATGGAATATTTAATTCTATTCACGATTATTCGTTCCCATCAGGACATTCGTCAGCTTCGTTTGCTGCGGCAGTGTCAATATTTATGTGGAGAAAGAAGGAAGGAAGTGCGGCACTGGTACTTGCGGCACTTATAGCATTTTCTAGACTGTACTTTACAGTACATTATCCAACAGATGTGCTTGTCGGTACAATCACAGGTGCATTATATGGTGTAGCGGCTTATTTTATTGTTAAGGCACTTATGAATAAAGTCCCAAAGCTTAATGCTATATTTAATAAGCAGTAATAATGAAATAGTAATGATAATATAAATTGTAATTATGTTAAAAATAAAGGCTGTCCGATTATGATATGGCTAATCTTTACAGAACATTTTGTGTCAGGTAAAGAGGCATATCAATATTGGACAGCCTTTTGTGATAGTGCTTGTATTTTTTATGTATTTTTGTGAAAGCTATATTGACATTTGATTAAGATGTGCTAATATAAAATCACTTTTGTAAAATATATTTATAAAAGATATTTACAGAAGTGATTTTAAAATAGATAACAATTATTAAGTGGCAATATTATTGTCATAGAAATGAGGTTAAGGATGAACGAAGAAATGTGTGTTGAAAAGATGCCAATTACAGATGAATATCTTGAAAAGATGGACGCATATTGGAGAGCTGCCAATTACTTAGCAGCTGCCCAGCTTTATCTTTTAGATAATCCTCTCTTAAGAGAGCCTTTAAAGAAGGAACATATTAAGAAGAAAATCGTAGGTCACTGGGGTACAGTTCCGGGTCAGAATTTCGTTTACTGTCATATGAACAGAGCTATTAAGAAGTATGATCTTGATATGGTGCTTATATCTGGTCCTGGTCACGGCGGCAATTTCTTTGTAGCTAACTCATACCTTGAGGGAACATACAGCGAAGTATATCCGAATGTAAGTCAGGATATGAACGGATTAAAGAAGCTTTGCAAACAGTTCTCGTTCCCAGGAGGAATATCAAGCCACGTTGCGCCTGAGACACCAGGTTCAATTAATGAGGGTGGTGAGCTTGGTTATTCGATAGCACATGCATTTGGTTCGGTATTTGACAATCCGGATCTTATAACAACTTGTATTGTTGGTGATGGTGAAGCTGAGACAGGACCACTTGCTACAGCATGGCATTCTAATAAGTTCCTCAATCCTGTGACAGACGGAGCAGTGCTTCCAATATTACACCTTAATGGATATAAGATAAGCAACCCTACAATATTCTCACGTATATCACACGATGAGATAGAAAGTTTCTTCCACGGATGTGGCTGGAAACCATATTTTGTTGAGGGCAATGACCCAATGACAATGCATAGAAAGATGGTAGAGACATTAGATACTGTTATTGAGGAGATTAAGGAAATACAGAGAGAAGCAAGAGAAGAAGGTAAGACAGAAAGACCATTCTGGCCTATGATTGTACTTAGAACACCAAAGGGCTGGACAGGACCAAAGGTTGTTGATGGCAAGGAAATTGAGGGAACTTTCAGGGCACATCAGGTTCCAATTATGATGGATAGACCAGAACATTTACAGCAGCTTAATGATTGGCTTGAAAGCTATAAGCCAGAAGAATTGTTTGATGAAAATGGCAGATTAATTCCAGAGTTAAGAGCACTTGCACCAAAAGGAGATCACAGAATAAGTGCCAATCCTCACGCTAATGGTGGTAAGCTTTTAAGAGATTTAAGACTTCCAGATTTCAGGGATTACGGCGTTGATGTACCTTTCCCAGGAGCAAAAGATGGTCAGGATATGATTGAACTTGGAGGCTTTGTAAGAGATATATTCAAGTTAAATGAAGAAACTAAAAACTTCCGTATCTTTGGACCAGATGAAACAATGTCTAACAGATTAGGCAAAGTATTTGAGGAGACTAACAGGGATTGGAATAATGTTCTTAAGGATAATGATGAATTCCTTGCCAAGGACGGACGTGTAATGGATTCAATGCTTTCAGAGCATATGTGTGAAGGCTGGTTAGAAGGATATCTTCTTACAGGACGTCATGGCTTCTTTGCAAGCTATGAAGCATTTATCAGAATAGTAGACTCTATGGCGGCACAGCACGCTAAATGGTTAAAGGTATGTTCACAGCTTCCTTGGAGACAGTCAATTGCTTCACTTAATCTTATTCTTTCATCAAATGTATGGCAGCAGGATCATAACGGATTTACACATCAGGATCCAGGCTTCCTTGACCATATTGCTAATAAGAAGGCAGATGTGGTAAGAATGTATCTTCCACCAGATACTAACTGTTTACTTTCTTGCTTTGACCATTGTATAAGAAGCCGTGATTATGTCAATGTGCTTGTTACATCTAAGCATCCAAGACCACAGTGGCTTACTATGGAACAGGCTGTTAAGCACTGTACACAGGGTGTTGGTATATGGGAATGGGCAAGTAACGATCAGGGTGAAGAACCGGATGTGGTAATTGCCGGCTGTGGTGAGACACCTACACTTGAAGCACTTGCGGCTGTTACAATATTAAGAGACAATATGCCTGATTTAAAGATTAGATTTATAAATGTAGTTGATTTATTCAAGTTACAGTCTAATACACAGCACCCACACGGCCTGTCAGATACAGATTATGATGCGTTATTTACAAAGGATAAGCCAATTATATTTGCATTCCACGGCTATCCAACACTTATACACGAGCTTACATATTACAGACATAACAGAAATCTTCAGGTATTCGGTTATCAGGAGGAGGGTACAATCACAACTCCATTTGATATGAGAGTGCAGAACGAGATTGACCGTTATCATCTTGTACAGGCTGTTATTAATGCACTTCCACAGCTTGGCAACAAAGGTTCATATCTTCTCCAGAAGATGAGAGATACTTTAGTTGCACATAAGCAATATATAAGCGAGTATGGTATGGATCTTCCAGAGGTACAGGAATGGAAGTGGCATACACCAGATAATAAATAATGGTTATAAAACTAGTTAGTGAATAATTGAGTGATTTATATAAAATATTTTATAAAAGCTGCTTAATGTATTGCAAAATGTACAAAAAAATAATATTATATAAGTAACTTTTTGAAATGTATTTATTAAAAGTAAGGGGATACGTCATATAGCAGGATGTGTCCCCATACTTGTAGTAACGGGTGTTACAGAAATGGAGGATTTTACAATGAATAACAAACCATCTATTAAAATCGGAATTGTGGCAGTGAGCAGGGACTGTTTCCCAGAGAGCCTGTCAGTGAACAGAAGAAAAGCTTTAGTTGAGGCTTACAAGAACAAATATAATGCAGATGAAATATATGAATGTCCAATATGTATAGTCGAAAGCGAGATACATATGCAGCAGGCATTAGAAGATGTCAAGAAAGCTGGCTGTAATGCTTTATGTGTATATCTTGGTAATTTTGGACCAGAAATTGCAGAAACTATGCTTGCTAAATATTTTGACGGACCTAAGATGTTCGTTGCGGCAGCAGAAGAAACATCAGCTAATGGAGGCCTTGTAGGTAACAGAGGAGATGCTTATTGTGGTATGCTTAATGCAAGCTACAACCTGAAATTAAGAGGAGTTAAGGCATATATTCCGGAATATCCAGTAGGAACAGCAAGTGAATGTGCAGATATGATTCACGAATTCATACCGGTTGCAAAGGCTGTATATGCGTTAAATAATCTTAAGATTATAAGCTTTGGACCAAGACCTAATAATTTCCTCGCCTGCAATGCACCAATTAACCAGTTATACAATCTTGGCGTTGAGATAGAAGAGAATTCAGAGCTTGACCTTTTTGAAAGCTATAATAATCACGCAGGAGATGAGAGAATTCCAGCGGTTGTAAAGAGTATGGAGAAGGAATTAGGAGAAGGTAATAAGAAACCTGAGATACTTTCTAAGCTTGCACAGTATGAGCTTACACTTCTTGACTGGGTAGAAGCACATAAGGGTTCAAGAAAATATGTTGCAATCGCAGGAAAATGCTGGCCAGCATTTCAGACACAATTTGGCTTTGTTCCTTGCTATGTTAATTCACGTCTTACAGCTATGGGAATACCTGTATCCTGTGAGGTTGATATATACGGAGCTTTAAGTGAATTCATAGGAACAGTTGTAAGCGATGATGTTGTTACACTTCTTGATATTAATAATACGGTTCCATCAGATATATACGAAGAAGATATTAAGGGCAGATTCAATTATACAATTAAGGATACATTTATGGGCTTCCATTGTGGCAATACAGCAGCGTGCAAGCTTTCATTCTGTGAGATGAAGAACCAGATGATTATGGCACGTTCACTTCCAGAAGAAGTTACTAACGGAACACTTGAGGGAGATATTGTACCTGGTGATATTACATTTTTCAGGTTACAGAGTACTTCAGACAGCCAGTTAAGGGCGTATGTTGCACAGGGTGAAGTTCTTCCTGTAAGAACACGTTCATTTGGTGCTATAGGAATATTTGCAATTAATGAAATGGGAAGATTTTACAGACACGTGCTTGTTGAGAAGAATTATCCTCATCATGGGGCAGTAGCATTTGGACATTATGGAAAGGCTTTGTTTGATGTGTTTAAGTATCTTGGCGTTGAGGACATATCATATAACCAGCCGGCAGGCGTGCTTTATAAGTCAGAAAATCCTTTTGCATAGTTAAGATTATAACGTAAATATATAATAGTTTATAGAAATGGGGTGCGGTATGTATTATATAGGTGTTGACCTTGGAACATCTTCGGTTAAGCTGATATTGATGGAACCAACAGGTGATATTGTAAATACAGTATCTAAGACTTATCCTATAAGCTTTCCAAAGCCAGGCTGGTCAGAGCAAAATCCGACAGACTGGTATGATAAGACCTGTGAGGGAATCAAAGAGCTTATAAAGGATATAGATAAGGACAAGGTTGCAGGAATAAGCTTCGGAGGTCAGATGCACGGTCTTGTTATTCTTGATGAGAATGATAATGTAATAAGACCGGCAATTCTTTGGAATGATGGAAGAACAACTAAGGAATGTGATTATCTTAATAATGAGATTGGAAAGGATAAGCTTACAGAATATACAGCGAATATAGCATTTGCTGGCTTTACGGCTCCTAAGCTTCTCTGGGTTAAGAATAATGAGCCTGACAATTTCAAAAAGATTGCTAAGATAATGCTTCCTAAAGATTATATAGCCTACAGGCTTACAGGAGTACATTGCACAGATGTATCGGATGCGTCAGGTATGCTTTTATTAGATGTTAAAAAGCGTGACTGGTCAGAAGAGATGATTAACATATGCAAAATTTCAAGAAAACAGCTTCCGGCTTTGTATGAAAGCTACGAAAAGGTTGGCTGTATTACTAAAGAAGCTGCTATGGAGCTTGGACTTCCAGACAATGTATGTGTAGCTGCTGGAGCAGGTGATAATGCTGCTGCGGCAGTAGGTACTGGAACTGTTGGGGACGGAATGTGCAATATTTCTCTTGGAACAAGCGGAACAATATTTATATCAAGCAGTAACTTTAGCGTTGATAATAATAATGCACTTCATTCCTTTGACCACGCGGACGGCTATTATCATCTTATGGGCTGTATGTTAAGTGCAGCTTCCTGCAATGGCTGGTGGATGGATAATATTTTAAAGGATACAGATTACAAAGAAGCACAGTCACATATAACTAAAGATATGCTTGGCAATAATCATGTATATTTTCTTCCATATCTTATGGGAGAGCGTTCACCACATAATGACCCGCTTGCAAGAGCAACATTTACAGGAATGACTATGGACAGCACAAGGACAGATATGACACAGGCGGTGCTTGAGGGTGTTGCATTTGCGATAAGGGATTCTTTTGAGATTGCCAGGTCGCTTGGAATTAACATCACAGAAACCAAGATGTGCGGTGGTGGTGCTAAGAGTGAGCTTTGGTGTACAATTATGGCTAATGTGCTGGGAATTAAAGTACATCTGTTAAAGTCAGAAGAGGGTCCGTCTATGGGAGCTGCTATGCTTGCTATGGTGGCGGCTGGTGAATATGAAAATGTTAAGCAGGCGGCAGACAGCATTGTTGGAATATGTAGGACAATCGAGCCGGAAAAAGACATTGCAGACAGGTATAATTCACGTTATAATACATTTAAAGACATATATCCTGCATTAAAAGGGGTATTTGAGAAAATGTAATTGATGTATCTGGCATAATAATAACAGATAGTGTATATGCAGAATGGAGGTTTTATGAAATTTTTTATTGATACGGCAAATGTTGATGATATCAGAAAAGCTAATGATATGGGTGTAATCTGCGGAGTTACAACTAATCCATCATTAATTGCCAAAGAAGGCAGAGATTTTAATGAAGTAATTAAAGAGATTACAAGTATTGTTGATGGACCTATAAGTGGTGAAGTTAAGGCAACTACAGTAGATGCGGAAGGAATGATTAAAGAGGGCCGTGAGATTGCTGCGATTCATCCTAATATGGTAGTTAAGATTCCTATGACAGTAGAAGGCCTTAAGGCGGTTAAGGTGCTTTCAGCAGAAGGAATAAAGTGTAATGTAACACTTATCTTTTCAGCTAATCAGGCACTTTTAGCAGCAAGAGCAGGTGCAGCATATGTATCCCCATTCCTTGGAAGACTTGATGATATATCACAGCCGGGTATCCAGCTTATTGAAGATATTGTTGGTATATTTTCTAATTATGATATCCAGACAGAGATTATATGTGCAAGTGTAAGAAATCCTATACATATAACAGACTGTGCACTTGCAGGAGCTGACATAGCAACTGTTCCTTATAAGGTTATTGAGCAGATGGTTCATCACCCATTAACAGATGCAGGTATTGAGAAGTTCCAGAAAGATTATAAGGCAGTATTTGGAGAATAAATGATTTCATCACAGAAAATAACAACGTCAGAGGTTAGAAAGTATAATAAGAACAGAATATTTAAGCTTATATATAACAGCAGTGCAATATCAAGGCAGGAGATTGCGGATACACTTGGATTGTCACTTCCGACAATCAACCAGAATATCAAGCTTTTAAAAGATTCAGGGCTTATAGTTATGGAGGGTAGTTTTGACTCAACAGGAGGAAGAAAAGCCCAGATGATTATGGTAAATGCTGATGCAAGATTCGCAATAAGCGTTAACGTCCGTGCTAATGAATTAAAGGTGGCACTTATAGATCTTAATGGAGAGATAAGAAGCCAGAAAAGTGTTGATATTGAATTCAGTCCGGAAAGTGATTATGGAGTTAAGGTATCAGAGCTTGTCGATGATATAATAGAGGAGAATAATATTAATACTGATAATATACTTGGCATAGGAATAACTATGCCGGGTATATTCAATAGTGATAATACAATGATAATTTCATCTCCACCACTTAACACAAGAGACTATAAGACTGATAACATTACGAGTCGTCTTAAGTATGATTATACTGTACAGAACGATGCAAGAGCCAGTGCATTTGCTGATTACTGGTATTCCCATAAGAATGAAAATGCTCATATGGACGAGTCCTATCACGACAAATTCTATCTTATGATTAATGATGGAGTTGGTGGTGCGTGTGTAAGCAATGATAAGATTGTGCAGGGAGAGCATAACAGATATGGTGAATTTGGACATATGACTTTATATCCTGACGGAAGAAAATGTATGTGCGGAAAGAAGGGCTGTGTTGAAAGTTATCTTTCAGCAAGAAATCTTTCATCAGACCTTGGCATACAGATAGATGAATTCTTTAAGAAAGCATCTGAGGGTGATGCACAATGCGTCAAAGTTCTTGATGAATATCTTGATAATCTTACAACAGGAATTAATAATCTGTATGTTATATTTGACAGGGATATAGTAATTGGTGGATTTGTTTCAAGATATCTGTTAGAATATGAAGAGAATATAAGACAAAGACTTATTGATAAATATTCTTTTGATACAGATGGAAGATATTTTTCGATTTCAAGCTGTACATCAGAGAGAACGGATACAGGAGCGGCAATAATGTTTTTGTCTGAATTCATTAATAGTATTTAACAAGAGGGACAGAGACGAGATGGATAAGAGCAGACTGTATAGGGGTATTAACAATTTAAGAAATACAATTACATTAGAACACTGCGTCGTAAGATTTATTATGGCGTGGTGTTTTGTTAGTTTAGTTGAGAGTTTTATAATGAATAGCAGAAGGTATATGATAAACAGCCTGTCATACGTTAAAAATGTTGATATGGTTTCAGTTATTATATGCTCGCTGGTATTAACAATAGTATTATATGCCATATTTGAAAAGCTTCAGGATAATAACAGGCTTAAAGCCTGTATTCTTGAGGGAACTTTATTAACAGGAGTTGTATTGGTATATGCCTGCGTGTGTGTATATGAATATAATGATGTGTATTTTGTGGCTGGAATGACACTTGTTGTACTGGCGGCAGCTGTATATTCATATAGTTATGTGCACAAGATTTACAATGGATATATTAGTGACAGCACCACTTATAATGCGGATATAAAAGATATAAGTAAAAGAATGTATATCACAGGTGTTGCGATAGTTGCAGGTGTTATGACAGCATTTATAAGTATATGTATGGTGTTCCGTTATCTGTCATTTGGTTCACCTAATTTTGATATGGGACTTTTTTCGCAGATGTTTCACTATATGAAGACGACGGGCAGAATGTTAAATACAAGTGAGAGAGATCATCTTATGTCACATATGTGTGTGCATATATCACCAATGTTTTATACGATACTGCCATTTTATATGCTTGTATCATCACCGGTGACGCTTGAGGTTATGCAGGCAGTAGTCATTGCAATAGCAGTAATTCCACTTTGCAGGCTTGCTGAGTACAAAGGAATGTCAAGACGGGCTGTGTTAATAATATGTATAATATACTGTTTTTATCCGGTTATAAGCGGCGGATGCTTTTATGATATACACGAGAATATGTTTCTTCCAGTGCTTATATTTACATTTCTGCTATATATGGAAAAAGATAATATGACAGTAATGTTAATATCTGCAATACTTATATGCCTTGTAAAGGAAGATGCACCGGTATTTCTTATGTTTATTGCACTTTATATGATAATAGGAAAGAAAATGTATAAAAAAGGATTTATTATACTGATATTATCCATAGTGTATTTTGTCATTGCCTGCAAGATAATTGAGATAATAGGAACGGGCATAATCTCTGACAGATTTAATAATATGATTGCGGAAGGTAATGGTAATATAACAGGAATAATAAAGACGGTTATTAATAATCCAGCGTATATAATTACGCAGATTATGGATAAAAGTAAGATTGCTTATATATTAAAGACACTTGGTGTTCTTTTGTTCATACCATTATGTACAAGAAAGTGGAGCAGATTTATTCTTCTTGGACCTTATATAATGTTTAACCTTATGTCCGATTATGAATATTTCCATAGCATATATTTTCACTATTCATTTGGTTCTGGTGCACTTCTTATATACCTTTTGATTATTAATATATGCGATATGGATGTGAAGAAGAAAATGTTAATGCTTCGTATGACAGCTATGGCAGTTGTTATATTTTTTATGGCATTCAATGTATCAAGGCTTGATAATGCGTTTAATTATGTGGACGAGAATAATAAAAGGGTGATTGATACTATGAATGAAGGGCTTGGTACAATTCCTGACGATGCAAGTGTTACAGCGACAACATTTTTATGTGCCAGTTTATCAAAGCATAAGATATTGTATGAATTATATTATACCGACAAACAGACAGAGTATATAGCTTTGGACTTAAGATACAGCGATACTTATTACAATGTCAGCAGTTACCTGAATTCATCACAGTATGAAACTGTATATTATGCAGAAAATGTAATCGCAGTATTCAAAAATAGAGCAACAGGCAATTGATTAAATTGTCAGATTTGTTATAATACATCTATATAATTATGTGAATTGGAGGACAAGTAAGATGATAGCAGAATCAATGAAAGCACTTGTTAAAGGAAGCTCAGTTATCAGAGCGATGTTCGAGGAAGGTAACAGGCTTGCTAAGATATATGGAGCAGAAAATGTATATGACTTTTCATTAGGTAATCCTAATGTGCCGGCTCCGGATGAAGTTAATGAGGCAATCAAGAATATAGTTGATGAGGAAGAGTCAGTTGTCCTTCACGGATATATGAGCAATTCAGGCTTTGAAGATGTAAGAGAGGCGATTGCACAGTCACTTAATAAGAGATTTGATACACATTTTAATTACACTAATATTGTTATGACAGTTGGTGCGGCAGGTGGTCTTAATACAATACTTAAGACAATTATCAATCCTGGTGAAGAGGTGCTTACATTTGCACCATTCTTTGGAGAATATAGGAATTATGTAAGTAATTTTGGTGGAAAGCTTGTTGCAGTATCTCCAGATACAGCTACTTTCCAGCCAAAGTTTGATGAATTTGAGAAGCTTATTAACAAGAATACCAAGGCTGTAATTGTCAACAATCCTAACAACCCAACAGGAGTTGTGTATTCAGAAGATACAATAAAGAAGTTAGCTAAGATTATGGAAGACAAGCAGAAAGAATTAGGCATAGAGATATTCCTTATAGCTGATGAGCCATACAGAGAACTTGCTTATGATGGAGTAGAAGTTCCATATCTTACTAAATATTACAATAATACTATAGTTGGATATTCATACAGCAAGTCATTATCACTTCCAGGTGAGCGTATCGGATATCTTGTGATTCCAGATGAAGCAGCAGATTCAGATGATATGAAGTCAGCCGCTTCTGTAGCAACAAGAATATTAGGATTTGTTAATGCACCATCATTACAGCAGAAGGTCATTGCCAGATGTCTTGATGCCAAGGTTAATATCGAAGCTTATGATAAGAACAGAAAAGCACTTTACGAAGGGCTTACAAAGCTTGGTTTTGAATGTATTAAGCCAGAAGGAGCGTTTTATCTCTTTGTCAAATCACCAACAGAAGATGAGAATATTTTCTGTGATACAGCTAAGAAGCACAATATACTTATTGTTCCTGGTTCATCATTTGGCTGTGCTGGTTTTGTAAGGATGGCTTACTGCGTATCATACGATACAATAATTAATTCACTCCCACATTTTGCAGAAGTTGCTAAAGAGATGGGTTTATAAAATCAATATGCGAAAAATGTACGCGGAAATGAGGATTATTAATGAAAGCTTGGGAGAGTAATATAAGAAAGGTTGAACCTTATGTTCCGGGCGAACAGCCTAAGGTTCAGGATGTTATTAAACTTAATACTAATGAGAATCCATATGGACCATCAGAAAATGTCAGAAAAGCAATGGAAGCAATAGATATAGACCGTTGCAGATTATATCCGGATCCTGATGTGACTAAGCTTGTTAAGAGCATTGCAGATTATTATGGAATGGATAATAATCAGGTATTTGTCGGTGTGGGCTCAGATGATGTGTTATCAATGTGTTTCCTTACATTTTTTAATGGAAAGAAGCCGGTATTATTCCCGGATATTACATATTCTTTTTATAGTGTATGGGCTGATCTGTACCGTATACCATATGAGAAGCAGAAGCTTGATGATAATATGAAGATTGTTCCAGAAGACTATTATAAAGAAAATGGCGGTGTAATCTTCCCTAATCCTAATGCTCCAACAGGTCTTTTAATGGATCTTGACAGTGTAAGGGATATTATTGAACATAATAAAGATGTTGTAGTTATAGTTGATGAAGCATATATTGATTTTGGAGGAGTATCAGCTAAGGATTTAGTGAATGAATATGATAATGTACTTGTTGTACAGACATTTTCTAAGTCACGTTCTATGGCGGGTATGAGAATTGGATATGCGTTTGGTTCAAAAGAACTTATAAAGGCACTTAATGATGTGAAATTCTCATTTAATTCATACACAATGAATATGACATCAATTGATATGGGTGTTGCTTCAATCAATGATAAGAAGTATTTTGAGGAATGTGTTGAAAGAATAACAGCTACAAGAGAAAGAACTAAGGAAGAACTTACAAAGCTTGGATTTACGTTCCCAGACTCTAAGGCTAACTTTATATTTGCTACACATAAGAGTGTTCCAGCTAAAGAAATATTTGAAAAGCTTAAGGATTTGAATATATTTGTAAGATATTTTGCACAGCCAGGAATTGATAATTATTTAAGAATTACAATAGGTACAGATGAGCAGATGGATAAGCTTATAAGTGCTTTATCTGAGATTGTTGGTTAGAGGAGACTTTATGGCAGTACCATTTGAGAATAGAAACTTCCATAAGGAAATGCTAAAGCTTGCAGGACAGCTTCAAAAAGAAGGAAAAGTACCAAGATTATTATTACATAGCTGTTGTGCACCTTGCAGTAGTAACTGTATTGAAGTTCTATCGAAGTATTTTATGGTTACAGTATTTTATTATAATCCGAATATATCAAGTGATGAGGAATATAAGAAAAGAGTTGCAGAGCAGATAAGATTTATAAAAGAATTTGATACCCCTAACAAAGTTGAATTCATCGAGGGTGATTACGAACCGGATGTATTCTTTAAGGAAGTTAAGGGTCTTGAGAAAGAGCCAGAAGGCGGTAAGCGTTGTTTTAAATGTTATGAATTAAGATTAAGAAAGACAGCAGAACTTGCCAAGGCAGAGGCGTATGATTATTTTACAACAACTCTTACAATCAGCCCATTAAAGAACAGTGTAAAGCTTAATGAGACAGGCTTAAAGCTTCAGGAAGAATATGGTGTTAATTACCTGCTTTCGGATTTTAAGAAGCAGGAAGGTTATAAGAGGTCTATTGAGCTGTCAAAGGAATATGGATTATACAGACAGAATTACTGCGGCTGTGTATATTCAAGACAGCAGATATTAATGAGCAAATAAATATATGCACAGTCAGGTGGTGCCACAGTGGCAACACCTATAATTAGTGACGAAGGGTTATATATTTTGACACCGGTGTCATATTATAGTATGTTATCATTAACCAGACAGAGTATAATAAGGAGGAATAATTATGGCTAAGAAGAAATCAGGCATTGTTAAGGCAGCAGTAGGTATTGGTGCGGTAGTAGTTGCTGGTAAAGTTGCATACGAGAAGTATAAGACAACTAAGAGCCGTTATACAAAGGAAGAACAGGATAGTGCAGATCTTGAGGTCCGCAAATATAATGCAATATGTGAGAAGAAGGTTGTTGAAGTAGAAGACGAGGAATTTGTTGGCTGTGAGATAAAGTCAGTAGCTTCTAATACAACTCTTGACCTTGGTCTTGCTGTATTTGAAAAAGATGTATACATTAATTTTGAAAGTGTATGCAGTAATGTCACAATCATTCTTCCAGAGGGTGTTAATGTGGCGTGTGACATAGAAAAGAGAATAGCAGGTGTTCATAATCTTGTAGAAAATGTTGATGAAGAAGGAATTCATACAGTATATGTAATTGGAAAAGCAACATTAAGCAAGGTTGATATTATTCCTGTTAATTTTTATGTGGACGACGATGATGTAGAAGATATATTAGCAGAAGATGATTTTGATGAAGAAGAAGCATTTCCAGAGTCAGGAGATGTAGACGTAAAAGTTATTAACAAGAGCGAGAAAGAGGCTGTGTCAGAAGAAACAGTTAAGTCAGAAGACGGCTTTAAGCCTGCAGATAACGCTGATACTACTGAGGACAACACAGAAACTATTAATCTTGAAGAAGTTAAGTAGTCAGGATAAAGCGTATGAAGTTCAGGGATAAAATGATTGAATATTTTGATAATATTCCAGAAGGTACGGTTGTAGTTGCTAATGCAATGTATGAACAGGGATTTACCAGGATGAGCCACGATGCTTTTTTCAGGTCTATAGAAAGACTGTGCGAGGATGGTTACATTTTAAGAGCTGGAAAAGGAATGTATATTAAGACATCTGATGGTGATAAGAACATAGAAGAATTACTGCTTAATTATTTCTTTGGAGATAATAACGACAGTGGAATGTTTATAGGCTACAGGCTGTATAACAAGTATATGATATCATCTTACAAGGGCGATAAGATAGAGCTGTATTCAACTGTGATAAGAACAAGAACCTGTGAGCTTGGCAATATAATAGTTAAAAGACCAGAGGTTGATCTGGATTTTGAGAATTCCAAAGTGCTTGAGGCTTTGGAGATTTTGCAGAATTATCATAATATCGAGAATTTAGATAAGCTGAAGTTTGCAAGGTATGCCAAGCAGTTTGCAGGCAGCTATAATGATGAGGCGGCTGTAAATGTGCTTTTACATATGAAATATAAGAAAAGCACGATAGCTTTTATGAAGAAGATACTTGATATGTATAAGACACAGAATAGTTTACAGCAGTTTTTAAGCTACGCTTCAGATTATAAAATTCCGGCTGTCCAGAGGATAGCAAGATAAATGTATGAATAAAAATACAAAAAAACGCTTTACAACAGTAAAGCGTATGTATATAATAACGCTTGAACAATAATAAAAAAGCAGAGTAGGAATATGTGCGTTAAGTGCCATTTGGACAGGGAGTTGCCATTTGGACGAAAAGTTTTCTTGCGATACATAATCCGCATCCCGCTGCTACATACTACGGCGAATAACCTCCTATGTAGAGCGAAGATTACTGCAAAGGAGGTTTTTTTATGTCAATTTTATTAAGAAATTTTGCATTTTCTGCAAAAGAATTCAAGAGCATTAAGTCAATAGTTGCCGCGGCATTATTGATAGCTCTGCACACAGTATTAGCTGTGTTTGTATCAATTCAGGTAACACCAACACTTAGAATTTCAGTATCCTTTCTTGCCAACTGTGCAATAGGATATATGTTTGGTCCAGTTATGGGCTTTGTGTGTGGTGGACTTGGAGATTTGATTCAGTTTGTTATTAAGCCTACAGGTGCATATTTTCCTGGCTGGACAATAAGTGCGGCATTAGCTGGATTTATATATGGTCTGTTCTTTTATGGCTGTAATATGAAGGTAGCTGAAAAGTATGATGAACAGGGTCAGAAGAAAGGTATATTAAGGATTATAGACTTTAAGTTCCTTTTAAGATGTGCAGCGGCACTTACAATTGATACATTACTTGTAAATGTATTACTTGGAACTTACTGGTGCAGTATAATGTATGGAAAGGGCTTCGCATTTTACTTATCAATACGTTTTGCTAAGAATATGATACAGCTTCCAATTAACATTATACTGACATATTATGTATTAGGATTTATTAAATACATTAATAATAAAATTTATGAATAAAAATATGTTGATAAAAGAATATTAATGGACAGTACATCAGCACGGAAAGGAAGAAAGTTATGTCAAAGATAATGATAGCATCAGATATTCACGGTTCTGCATATTATTGCAGATTAATGTTAGACAGATTCAAGGAGGAGAACGCAGAAAGATTAGTTCTTCTTGGAGATATACTCTATCACGGACCAAGAAATGATCTTCCTAAAGAATATGCTCCCAAAGAAGTTATCGCAATGCTTAATCCCCTGCGCAATAAGATAATATGTGTAAGAGGTAATTGTGATACAGAGGTAGATCAGATGGTGCTTGATTTTAATGTGTTATGTGAACAGGCATATGTTAATTTTAATGGCCGTTCAATAGTATTAGCACACGGACACAAGCTTGATGAAAAGAATATTCCGGCGTTAAATGATGGCGATATCCTTTTATGCGGACATACACACGTTCCAAAGTGTGAAAAGAGAGATGGATATATATATATGAACCCAGGTTCAGTATCTATCCCTAAGGAGAACTCAGCTCACAGCTATATGATACTTGATGATAAGTTCTACTGGAAAGACCTTGATGGTAATGTATATATGGAACAGAAATATTAAACTATAACAGCCTTTTAATAATTCTTTATATATTTTTAATTGCTTTTGCAAAAGTATATGATAGAGTATTATTTGATGATAATTATTGAGAAATGTGAAAGGCTGGATTGTTTATGAATGGTTTCAAGGATAAATTTGCAAGATTTATGTATGGAAGATATGGCATGGATCAATTGTCAAGAAATTTATCTTTAATATGTCTTGTGTTACTGGTTATAACAATGTTTAGCAGAAGCAATGTATTATATGCCATAGCACTTGCAGGAATAATATATACATATTTTAGGGTATTTTCGCGTAATATATCTAAAAGAAGCAAAGAGAATGAGAAATACCTGTCTTTCCATTATAAAGTAGTGGGAAAGATTAACAGAATTAAATATATAATTAAAGACAATAAGACACATAAGATATTTAAGTGTCCAAGTTGTTCACAGAAGATAAGGGTGCCTAGAGGAAAAGGCAGGATAAGTATTAAATGTCCAAAGTGCAGAATAGAATTTATTAAGAAGACCTGATTTAAAGTGTAAAGACTTGAATCAGGTCTTTACTTATATTCTGGTGAATATAATTAATGGAATATAGTGAAAGAATTGCCAGCGGCATTATTGTAGAAGAAAAATGGCAATTATTTATCTATTGTAATGCCGGACGATTTGAATATGAACCAGAAGCTTGAAAATATATTGAATGTATCTTTAGATGCCACAGAAGACGAATTAAGAAAAGCTGACAGCCTTAGTACAGGTTATAACTGGCGTGATAATACATGGGAGATAATAGTTAAATATTCAGGAAGTCTTGAGAGTATACGAAACAGATATAACGTATATATCAAAGAGCTTCTTAATTATTATGCAATTATAGTGGCTGATAAAGCTACAATAGAACTTATATCGCAGGAAGATGTCATAGATTATGTGGAAAAGCCTAAGAGTCTTTATTATCAGATAGAACGCACCAAGACAGCTGCATGCGTAGGAAATGTGAGGGCAGGTGGGGGCATTTTATCAGGAAAAGGTGTTATTGTCGGAGTGATTGATACAGGGATAGATATATTTGATAATGCTTTCAGGAATTCTGATGGGACTACAAGGATACTTAACATATATGACCAGACGACAGGGGAGAAATACGATAAACAGTCGATTGACGAGTATATAAAGCTTAATGAGGATTTATCAGGTGGTACATTTTCTTATGATAATGCTCCAGGGGTTGATAACATAATGCATGGAACGGATGTTTCGTATATAGCGGCAGGCAGTTTGGGCGTTGCTTACGAGGCTGATATTATAGCAGTTAAAATGGGATATTCTATTAATAACCAGTTTCCAAGGACAACAAGCCTTATGGATGCAATTGATTATGTTATAAGAAAAGCAATTGAATACAGAAAGCCTGTGGCAGTAAATATAAGCTATGGCTGTAATTATGGTGCACATAATGGTAATACGCTGTTAGAGAGCTTTATTGATGATATATCCAAAAGCTACAGGTGTGTTATATGTGTAGGGAGTGGCAATGAAGCAGATAAAGCGATACATTTTGGGGGGATTATTAATACCGGACAGGTACAGACAGCGTATCTTAGTGTTGGTGAATATCAGAGTGCTATGGATATCCAGATATGGAAGAATTACTGGGATACAATTGATGTAATGCTAATCAATCCGCGTGGCGAACAGATTGGAATAATAACTGAGGGGAAAATCAACAGGTATGAAACTTACAATACTGAGATTATAACATTGTTTGGTGAACCATCCCCATATAATATATATCAGGAAATATATATTAATCTGATTCCAAAGACTGATTATATATTATCGGGTATATGGCAGATAGTGCTGATGGCAGGAAATATAAGAGCAGGTGAATATAATATATGGCTTCCTTCAAGTCAGGCACTTGGTAATGCTACATCATTTAATAATCCTACAGCTGATGGAACGATTACGATACCTGCAACGGCAAGAAACTGTATAGCAGTTGGGGCGTATAATGCATACACCAATTCTTATGCAGCATTTTCGGGACGGGGATTTGATAATAGTATAAGAAATGTTAATGCAGGAGTTAAGCCGGATATCACAGCACCAGGTGTCGATATAAGTATTGCAAGGCAGAGAGGAAATGATATTATATATAGAAATGTTACAGGCACATCTTATGCAGTTCCGGTTGTTACAGGTGCGGCTGCACTTCTTATGCAGTGGGGAATAGTCATGGGCAATGACAGGTTTATGTATGGCGAGAAATTAAAGGCAGCTCTTATTGATGGTTCTAAGCCAGTAGGACTTGCGGGGATTACAGGAAACGATAATCATCCAGACCCGCGTACAGGGTGGGGAGCGGTGTGTCTTATGAATACGCTTAATAAAATTTTATAAATTATCTTGAAATTCATATAAACATTGTGGTATAGTATGTTTATAGAATGAGAAATATAATAAGTCCATTATACTTAAGACTGTTATATTTAAGAATGGAGGATTTAGATGAAGATATCAACAAAAGGCAGATATGCATTAAGGGTTATGATAGATTTAGCAGAACACGATAATGGCGAATATATAACACTTATGGATATAGCTGAAAGACAAGGAATTTCAGAGAAATATTTAGAATCAATTGTTTCTTTATTAAGCAAGAATGATTTTCTTATATCATTAAGAGGAAAGGGTGGTGGATATAAGCTTTCAAGGCGTCCAGAGGAATACACAGTATTAAGCGTATTACAGTGTACAGAAGGTTCTTTAGCACCTGTTGCCTGTCTTGAGAGCAAGCCTAATAAGTGTCCTAAGCTTGAAGAGTGCAAGACAATTACTATGTGGGAGAATTTTGAGAAGACAATCAATGATTACTTTAACAAGATAACAATAGCAGACCTTATTAATTCTGGTAATGGAATTGATAACTATGTTATTTAATATATATGCCAGAATGTCACTTGAGTGCCAGTCTGGCATATTTTATGTAATAGCAGGCTTTATCTGTTATAGATAATAAATGTCTTGAGGTATTTATTATCTTTCGGACAGGGCTTATCTATGGGGAAAAAAAGCCACCAGCACCGCCGCAGGCACAGCATATGCCAATACATTTTGCAGCAGAAGCAATATCAAAGCCAGAACCCTGATTAATGGCAACAGAGATAACACATAAAATGCAGAAGTATATAATACCATAGAGTATTCCCCATATAAGACGGTTGCATTTTCTTATGTGTCCTAATATAAGTCCACCGGCAAATGTGCTGATACCATAGGCGGCAGTAATACATATGCTTATTATGTTATTGCTAAGTGACATTTTATACATACATATAGATATAATTATCAGTAAAGCAATTGTTATAATGTAACCCGCTATTAAGGTCTTTAGTATTCCAATTAATTTGTTCATACAGCATTTCCAATCTATATATATTCTTTACAAGCTTATGTCCATATATTTGATAATATTCATTCAACTTGACATCTGTATTATTAATACTGTAATATATTAAAATATAACACACAAATTAAAGTGTTGTATATAAATATTATTTTATAAAAAGAATGGAGGAATAATTCCTTGGATACGGACAGTTATATTCAACTTATAACTATTATTATTTTATTATTTCTTTCGGCATTTTTCTCGTCAGCTGAGACATCATTTATGACTGTAAGCAAGATGAAAATTCGTTCGCTTATGGATGAGGGCAACAAACGTGCAGCTTTAGTTGCTAAGATTATAGATGATTCTGGAAAGCTGCTAAGTGCCGTACTTATAGGTAATAACATTGTTAATATTTCCTGCTCAGCACTTGTTACTACATTTACAATAAAGGTATGGGGAAGCTATGCGACAGGAATAGCAACTGGTGTTCTTACACTTTTCGTTCTTTTATTCGGAGAAATAACCCCAAAGAATCTTGCTACATATTATTCTGTTAAGCTTACATTATTATATGCACCAATTATATATGGTCTTATGGTTATATTGACACCAGTGATATTTATAGTTGATCATCTTGCTGGCGGAGTATTAAGAATATTTGGTATTAAATCTAATGATAAGAATTCAACTATTACTGAGGAAGAGCTTCGTACAATAGTAAAGGTAAGCCATGAAGAAGGAATTATCGAGAAAGATGAAAGACAGATTATTGATAACCTGTTTGACTTTGGAGATACAAGCGTTAAAGACGTTATGATTCCAAGAATTGATATGACAGTTGCAGATGTTAATTCATCTTATGAAGATATAATTACATTATTTAAAAGTACAATGTATACAAGAATACCGATATACGAGAATGATTCAGATAATGTAATCGGTATACTTAATATTAAAGATTTGATAGTCGGTGATAAAAAAGACGAAACCTTTAATATAAGAGATATAATGAGAAAACCATTTTTTACATACGAACATAAGAATACATCTGAGCTGTTTAAAGAAATGCAGCTTAACAGATACAGTATTGCAATTGTTCTTGATGAATACGGACAGATAGCTGGTATGATAACAACTGAGGATTTGCTTGAGGAAATTGTTGGTGAAATCAGAGATGAGTATGATACAGATGAGAAAGACGATATGACTAAGATAAGGGATAATACATATCGAATTAATGCATCGTGCAAGCTTGATGACATTAATAGTGAGCTTGGAACTAAGTTGTACTCACAGGATAATGACTCGCTTGGTGGATTTATATCAGAAAAGCTTGACAGAATACCTAAAGCCGGTGATAAGCTGACAATTGATAATGTATGGCTGTTTGTTGAACGTTCTTCGGTAAACAGGGCAGAGTCAATTATATTAAAGATACAGCCGGATAATAAAGACACTAATGACAGATAATATAATGAACACCAAAGTGTTAATCTTAAAAGCTCTTTGTGGAACTTTATATGCACTGAAAGGCTGCACAAGAATTGCTGGATATTATAACAAAGTCGGAAAATATCATATCAGATGCTTAGTACACTGATATGAATATGATTAATATACTTATAGAAGAATGTGATTAAGTAAATGCTTAGTCACATTTTTTGTTGTATATTTTTATTTCATATTTTGTTGCGTATTCGAGCATTATATAAAAAACGATGCAACAAATTATTTCAAAATGTTGCATCCATTATTAATATCTTATTCTTATTTACATATTCTATATCGTCTATTTTTCATATTACTTTACCCCTTTTTATAAAAAAATTGACTTTTTTAGAAACTTTTTAAAGATTAACCTTTAAAAATACAGAATCTTTATCGTCCTGCTTAATTCCTAAGTATCTTTTAGTTATCTCATAAGATGAATGGTTATAGATATCCATAAGAATTGCAGGTGGTGTTCCACATTTCCAAGCATAATACCCGAAGGTTTTACGCATTGAATGGCAGCTTATTCCGTTTTCAAGATTAAGAATATCAGCCGCGTGTTTGATAATACGGAATGCCTGCGAACGGCTTAATGCAGTATTATCGTATCTCCCTGGGAATATATACCCCTCCCCTGTTACGTTATCAAGGCTCTCCATATACCTAGATAACCCTTTTCTTGTGCTTTTGTTAATTGCTATCCGTGTCTCCTTACCAGTCTTTTTCTCGGTTGTTACGAGATGCTTCCTAAAATGTTTTTCCTTGATGTCATAGACATCTTTCCATCGTAATTCGAGCAAATCACTAATTCTTAATGCTGAATTTACCCCTAAACATATAAGGGCATAGTTTCTTAAGTTGGGCTCATTATCCAGATAAAATCTGCGAAATGCTTCCAGCTCATCAATATTTCTTATCGGTTGTGCTGTGCTCATATTTATACCTCCATTCACCATATAGCATACAACATTTGATGCAACATTTTGAAATAATTTGTTGCATAGACAAGGAGGTTAATGTGCTTAAGCTTACAATCAAACCCGGCGAGTACATCAACATCGGCGATGATGTAAGGGTTATCTATTCAGGAGGCTCAGAAGGGAACATTCATCTTTTAATAGATGCCCCAAGGGAACTCAACATTGTAAGAAGCAAGGTTCTTGCAAGAAATACCGCCAATTCGGATAAGAAAGAGTCCCGCTATATATCTCCATATTATGCGGAACGCGGACTTTCTCCGG